>OJJF01000654.1_pt1 | contig 11650 bp, 9 predicted proteins | sample 1596121 | NCBI WGS metagenome assembly OJJF01 (sample SAMEA4350135, study PRJEB24818) | metagenome | biome: human; feature: gut; material: faeces | place: Denmark | collected 2013-09 | reverse complement strand
GGAGAGATCCTGCCGCAGGTATTTTTCCCGGATTCCCTGCTCAAAACATGCAGTTAGGATATCGTTGATCTCCTCGCCCACGTCATAAATCCGGCGGAGGATTTCACTTTCCACTAAAGCCTGCTCGTCAACGCTTATATATCCCAGTATACTTGTAAAATACATAGGCTTGCCGGCATAAAGGGAACACAGTCTGTTACAGACCGCAAAGTACCTGCTTTCAAAATCCGGGTTTTCCCGGATGCAGTCACGCAGGGTATCCCTCAGACTGCACATGTAGCTGTGAATAATGTAGTTATATATTTCATCCTTGCTATGGAAATAAACATATATGGTTGATTTGCTGTATTCCGCAGCCCTGGAAATATCGTCCATGGTGGTCTGGCACATGCCCTTTTCGGAAAAAAGCTTCTCCGCGGCAGCCAGGATATTCTGCTGATGAAAGCGGACTAAGTGTTCTTTTTTCATATTTTTCATCCTTACTATACTGATATTATGATAATCGTACTATGAGTTCGATTTTCTGTCAAGGACGACTGCCAATATTTTACTCAGAAAATCAGATACAAGGCCATTGACAGATAATAACACAACTGTTATAGTGATGTGCATAACAGCATATCAGCCAGCTGATGAAGGAGGGACCGAGATGTGAAAATTGTGGTATCAAACAACTATGACGGCCCGATTTACGAGCAGATAAAAAGCCAGATACTTCAGGCAATACTGTCCCGGGAGCTTATGCCGGGAGATATCCTGCCCTCACTGCGTTCCCTGGCCAGAGATCTCAAGGTGGGGGTGCTCACGATTAACCGCGCTTATACCGAGCTGGAAAGTGAGGGCTACATAGAGAATATCCAGGGAAAGGGCTGCTTTGTCGCCCAGAGCAGTGAGGAACTGATTAGAAACCACCTGATAGGGGAGGCCAGGGCGATGTTCGCCGACGCCATCCGGGAGGCGAGGAAAGCCGGAGCCGGCGATGCACAGATAACCGACCTGTTCAGACAATGTATGGAGGAAAAAATAAATGGATAGCATGCTGCATGTGGAGGCATTGGAAAAATCATACGCGGATTTCAGGCTGGATAATATCAGCTTTGATCTGCCCGAAGGCTATATCATGGGCCTGATCGGCCCTAACGGCTCCGGTAAAACGACGACAATTAAAGCGATACTGAATATGACGGAACGCGAAGGCGGGAAAATAACCGTGTTCGGAAAAGACAATATTGCCTCCGAGCAGGAGATAAAGAAGGATATCGGCGCTGTTTTTGATTCCAGCAGCTTTGTGGATGAGTGGACGATGGCTGATGTGGAAAAAGCCTACACGCTTTTTTATCCCGCCTGGGATTCGGAGAAATATTGGTCCCTGCTTTCCAGGTTCAGGATTGGCAAGACAAAGAAGGTGAAAGAACTGTCAAAGGGAATGCAGATGAAGCTCATGCTTGCCTGCGCCTTTTCCTATGACGCCAGGCTTCTGATTCTTGATGAACCCACAAGCGGCCTGGATCCGGTATCCCGGGACGAACTGCTGGATATCCTGTGTGAGTATATTGAAGATGGCCGCCGCAGCGTGCTTTTTTCCACCCACATTACACCTGATTTGGAAAAAATCGCAGACTACATCACCTATATCCACCTGGGACAGCTGATTTTTACAGGAACAAAGGAGGATTTTGCGGACAGCTTCCGCGTTGTGAGGGGAGACAGGAAGGAGCTTGCAAAGCTGCTTTTCGCCCACAGGGAAGAGTTTGGTACCACACTTTTTCTGCCGGTCATGCAATTTATCCGTTTTTTTACAGGGGACTTTCAGCAGCAGTTTTTTACGCTGCTGTCAGGAAAAAATGAAGATAAGGAGATACAGCTGGAAGCTATCCGTTATTTCCGCAGATATCCCTATGAGCCAGTCAGGGAAATTCTTCAGAACTACGTCCGTTATCAGGAATATATAGACTGGGAGTATGCGGCGATGGCCGCCTCCGCCCTTGCGTCTTATCCGGGGGAGGATACTGTTTTCTGCCTGAAGGAAGGCCTGAAGGCGGCTAACTGGTATGTTCGCCTTAACTGCGCGGAGGCCCTGATTTACGGTCTGGGAATATCAAGGCTCCGGCTTTTCGATGTGGAAAACGGAAGAGACCGGTATGCCAGGGAAATTATCAGATACGTTCTGGAGAAGGAACAAATCAGACAGCAGGAAATGAAAGAGGGACAGGTAAATGTTTGATGCGATAAAGTTATTTTACAGCTGTGTTGGCGTCATTTTTGTTATATATCTGCTGGGCTATTCCACATTTCTGATGCTGTCTGTCATATATGGCTCACTGGATCTGTATAAAGAAAACAAAAAGAAAAAATATCATAATGAAATATCACATGATTATTATGTGCCGGTGACTATTATCGTTCCTGCTTATAATGAGGAAATCACTGTGGCGGATACGGTTAAATCCCTGCTGATGATGGATTACAGGCTGTATGAAATCGTTGTGGTGGATGACGGATCCAGTGATAATACAACGCAGGTGCTCCTCGATACGTTTTCGCTCAGAAAGGTAAATCGTCCGATTAACCGCCAGATTCCCTGTAAAAGGGTAATCAACGTTTATGAAACGGTAGTGAATGGTATTACTGTTACCCTTGTGCAGAAGGAAAACGGCGGAAAGGCTGATGCTTTGAACATGGGCATTAATGCCTCCAGGTATCCATACTTTATCTGTATGGATGCTGACAGTGTTCTGCAGAAGGACTCGCTGAAGGAAATTGTAAAACCGGTACTACAGGATGATACCATAGTAGCCGTTGGAGGACTGGTACGTATTTCTAATTGTGCGGTTCTTAATGAAGGAGAACTGGTGGACTATCATATGCCCTGGAATCCGATTGTGGGGATGCAGATTCTGGAATATGACCGTTCATTTATGGCATCCCGTATTTTCCTGGATAAATTTAACGGCAACCTGATTATTTCAGGGGCGTTCGGTTTATTCAGGAAGGATATGGCAGCCGCTGTGAAGGGATATGATACCGATACCATGGGAGAAGATATGGAACTGGTGGTAAAGCTCCATTCCTTTTGCCGGATAAATAAAATCCCCTACAGTATCCGTTATGTTCCGGACGCCATCTGCTGGAGCCAGTGTCCGTCCAGCATTAAGGATTTGAAGAAGCAGCGCCGCAGATGGTATCTGGGGCTGTTCCAGTGCCTGAGCAAGCATCACAGGATGTTTCTTGCCCCTGAGTTCGGCGTGGTGGGCTATGTGTCCTATTTATACTATCTTCTTTATGAACTGCTGTCGCCGTTTATTGAGCTTTTTGGTCTGCTCACTATTATACTTGCATATGCGGTTAATCTGATAAACGTCCCTTTTATGGTGCTGTTTTTCATGATTTATGCGCTTTACGGAGCGGTACTTACAATTACTGCTTTTTTTGCAAGGATTTATACGCAGAACATCAAGCTGTCCTTTCTGGATGTGGTTAAATCAATTTATCTGTGTATTTCAGAAAGCGTATTTTTCCGTTTTATACAGGCGTTCACCAGAATGACGGCATTTATCGGCTATCGGAAAAAGAAAAATGTGTGGGGACAGATTCAGCGTCAGAAAATTCAACTGAAGCAATCGGAAGAACAGAAGGTGGAAGGCAAAAATGCGTGAATATAAAGGGGAAAGAAGGAAAATTATGGGATGGCCTGCAGCGGCGGCCATATTTACCGCTCTATGGTTCCTGGTGCCTCTCAGAGCTGTTTTTGGCGCTGAGGATGTGATATATATGGCAGGGATTCCGGATTCCTGGCCTCTTGAATATTATGACAGCCAGAGCAAAAACTACCAGGGAGTATTGCCGGATATTTTGGAAGAAGCGGCGGGACAATCCGGACTCGGTATCCATTATGTGGAACCGTCGGAAACAGACAAACGCCTGGAGCTGGCAGAAAATATACAGGTTGATGCTGTATGGACACTGGACCTGTCCGAAAAAGAACTGGAAGAGGCGGGACTAAGGAAGAGTAATGTCAGTTTTGTATTCCAGGAAGGGGAAGATAAGGTAAATATTTGTCTTGCTTATACGGAAAGCATGCAGGAAGAAGACCTGAAAAAACTGGAAGACGGGCTGGATGGCATAGATGATGCACGATTGGAAAACCTGCTGCTGCAGTATGCAAGATCTGTTTACCAGGAGAACAGGAAGCCTGCTGTTTACATGTGGATTTCAATTATTATCCTTTTGCTGGCTGTCCTTGCGCTTTTTCTTTACCTCATAAGAAAACGGAGGGAGGTAATACGGCTTGCTTATCGGGATGAGCTGACGGGCGGGGATAATTTTACGGCCTGGAAACAGAAATTTTCAGAACGGATAAACGACGGCAACAGGGAACATTATGCGGTGCTTTTCCTGGATGCCGGTCTTGAAACGATCAGCCATATATACGGGTATCCGGAATCTGAAAAGGTGCTGCAGATAATACGTGATTTCTGTGAACCGATGCTGGATGAAAGACAGGAAGCAATGTCACGGTTCAATGAATTCTATTATGTGTTTTTCCTGCAGTATACCAGTGTGGACAGTATAAAAGAAAGAATCGGAAAGATCCATGAAGGGATCGCGGAAGCGGTTAAGAAGCAGCAGAAGAGATACTTCCTGGAACCGCATACCGGTATTTACCGCATGGCAGGACTTGAAACGGAGCCTTTGAAAACAATTCAGAGAGCGGAAATTGCAGCGGAGTTTGCGCGGAACCATTTTATGGAATGCGCGGTATACGATGAAATGGTAGAACGGGAGACCGTAACGGGATATGCCATGGAACATGAGGCAATACATGGCCTTATGCATCAGGAATTCATTATGTATCTCCAGCCGATTGTTGAGATAGGCAGCGGGAAAATTATGGGAGCCGAAGCGCTTGTACGCTGGCAGAATCCGGGACGGGGACTTATGCAGCCGGGAGATTTCCTGGATGTAATTAAACGTAAGCAGCTTACAGGGAAAATGAACATGGATATTTTCCGTCAGGGCTGCCGCTTCCTGAGAGAGGAGGCGGATAAGGGGAAAAAGCTGGATTTGCTGTTTAATTTTACGGTTGAGAACGTAGGAGATGAACAGTTCGCGGAGGAACTTAATACGGTTGCGGAGCAATATGGAATAGATCGGGACAGAATTGTAATACAGCTGAACCAGATGGTCGAAATGAGCCGTTCTGACAGCTTTATGGACACAATCCGCAAACTGCGCGGATATGGTTTTCATATCTGTCTGGCCGGGCTGGAACTGGATCGTGTTTTTTTTGATTTCCTTGACTGCGGCGTGGACAGCATTAAGCTAAGGCACGATCTTATCCGTCACGTTGATAAACCGGAAGGGAAAACTGTCATCCAAAGCATCATGAATTTCTGCGGTCAGCTGCATCTGAAGGTGGTTTGCATGGGAGTAGAAAACGAAGAGCAGGCGGAGTATTTAAAGAGCATTGGCTGTGATTATGCCACCGGCTTCTATTATTATTATCCGGTGAGCCAGGATTCCTTTGATGAGCTGGAAGCAAAACAGAATTAAAAATTTGTGGTTGTATTGCATCAGGGCCTGTCATTGACAGGCCCTGACCAGTATGTTTTCTAATCCGGGCATTCCCATTCACGATACCCTGTCACTCAAGCACAACCTCTTTTTTATAAACCGCCCGTTCCTCCAGCAGTTCCCTGAAATTATCTTCATACTTCAGCCCTTTCAGTTCATCCATATATTCCAGATAGTCGCACAGATAAACGGTAATTCTGGAAATATCGTGATCCGCCACGGGCAGGAAGGCGGCGTCGGAACCTGCGGAGTCGATATATTTTCCCTGGGCGTCAAGAACAACAGGGAAATAGTCCGCCTTGTCATGGTTGAGATAGACTTCATTGATATGGATTTCAAATGGCGTAACCGTGACGGATTCCAGCCCGATACCGGCTTCATTCACATCATTTACGGATATGGTGCGGTTATTGGCGGTATTGACCTTAATGGGCAGTGTAAAGGTCCAGGGGCCTTCGAACCAGTAATGCTGCATGGTATTGGGATGTTTGTTCAGTCCGTATTTTTCAAAGATGCGGTCATGAAGCGCCTGGAACTCCTCATCAGACAGTGCCTCCAACTCCTCCTTACTCATACCCCAGTCGATTTCCGGCGGGTTGGCAAGCATACCTTCAATTCTTTTCAAATCGATATTCAGTGTGAATTCATCAGGCAGCGTGAGCATTTTTCCATATTTGTCCAGGACCTCCTGGTTCACCACGAATTCCTCGCCTTTTGCTTCCGCCTCGCTGGTCATTCTGTCGATTTCCGATACGTCGAAAAGAACATCCTTTAAATCCAGCCGCCAGACACCCGCATACGTCCTGGCATCCAGAAAGCTGCCTTCAATATTGCCGCTTCCTGCCATAACAGGAGTATCCCGGAAGCTGAAATCGGTATCCATATCAAGAAAGAGGGACTGCTTCCCGAACTGGTTTGTCATAATTTTGTCCTGAAAATCTTCATTTCCCTCTATAATAAGGGAAATATTCAAAGCTTCCTGATTGCAGTAAACCTCGGAAAGAGTTACGGTCACGCCGTTTACTGTCTGTGAGTAGGAAGAGGTTCCCCGATTGCCGGTAACAGAAGAGTCCCCTCCGGTTTCCGGATCTGTCTGCACGTTGCCGTCCAGAGGTTCGGCATAGCCGGTATAATCCCCGGAAAAGCTGATTTTGTCCTGCAAAAGAGAGAACAGATGGCCTATAATGGGTATTTTGGCAGCCATAACCGGATTGGCGGCACAGATGCCAAAGGCTGCAATTAACACTGCGGCGGCAGCGGTCAGTCCCCTTGCCCAGACCGGGAAGCGTTTTCTTTTTTTATGGCGGCTGTTTTTTCCTCTGCCCTGGCTGGCAGCAGGCTGTTTTCCTTTTCCGTTTTCGGCCAGAATACGGCTGAAGGCGTCATCGGCTTTCTGCAATACTATATCGGGAAGCACAATATCCTGCTGTAAACCGGAAATGATTTTTTCACTTTGTTTCATTCGGCATTCCTCCGTTTTTCGGGATAATAGGCCAGCTCCATCTGCTTGCGTGCGGATGCAAGCCGCCGTTTTACGGCGCTTTCACTTTCGTGGAGTATTTCGCCGATTTCCCTGATTTTAAAACCTTCCACATAGTACAGAATAATGATGACACGGTATTTCTCATCCACACACCCAAGCATTTCTTTCCATTCGGTGTTTTCGTAGCCGTCGCATTCGCAGCCGGCCTGCATGTCCATGATACTGTCATCCAGCACAAGCTTTCGTTTTTTTCGGAGTATGAGGTTGCAGTTATTGATTAATATCCTCGTGAGCCAGGTTTTGAAAAAATCTTCCTGCTTCAGGGTATGTATCTTTTCCCAGCAGGCCAGGATCGTGTCCTGGATGGCATCTGCGGCATCTTCATCGTTGGATAAAATGGCTCGGGCAACCTTATACATGTCCTTCATGTTTTCCTGCATCAGCTCCACAAAGGCATCGGCATCCTTATGCTGTGCTTTTTTAATCAGTGTTTTCATAAGTTTTCTCCTTGTAATAACGTCCGGACTTTCTGGTCATTACAATGATTAGATGGCAGGAGGGGGATTTTGGTCCGCTTAAATAAAAAAAATTTATGATCAGCCTGCAGCCTTGTGACGGCAAAAAAAGGAACCGCCCTTTCTTCACAGGCAGTTCCCTTTTTGTCCGGGTTTTCCCTATCCTATTCTTCTTCGCATGCAGCATTTTCATCCTTACGAAGTATGATACGGAGAAATTTTGTCATAAGCGGTATGTAGGTCACTGTGAAAACAGCGCCTGCGATCAATAAAGGCACTTTCTTTTTTTCTTTGGGAATGCAAAGGCCTATCATGACGCCTGTGGCACACAGGCAGAATTTAACCAGAGCCAGATCCTTCCAGTCAGATTCCTTTACATATTCATTGGCATAGCTGAACAGACATTTCATGGAAAATCCTCCTTTTAATTAAGAAAATGCGGCAGGCAGAGCACAGGCGGAAGCGTTTCCGCCCGTATTTGCGGCCTTCAGTGCGTTTGTTAAAAATTTACCTTTTTTCTTATTATACCACAGAATAGTGTCGTGATGTTTTTTGTTTTAACAAAATTTTTGTACTTGTCACTTGACACTTTTGGACAAGAGAAGTAGGATGGATAAGGACTGATTTAAACTTCAAAAGATGAGCAATACGTCCGGCACACGTACTACCCACCTGGAAGCCTGAATAATAGTCCAATAAGGCGAAAGCGGGGGATATTCCATATGGGAATGATAGGTTTTTTAATTCTGTTTCCATTCTTTGCTGCGCTCGTTATGTCATGCATGAGAAAGAGCGGACTGGTCAGAAGATGCGTCCAGTTTACTCTCTGCGGGATTTTAGTAGCGGCAGTCATTTTATTTGCGGTAACCAGCCTGGTTTCAGGGGAGACCGTCTCCTACCTGCCTCACACACACGGTATCGATATGCTGATGCTGGTAGTGGAATGGGCGCTGGTAGTTCTTGTATTTTATTACAGCTTTAAATTCAGAAAGTATTATTGTGCTTTGCTGTCCATTGCGCAGACGGGGCTGATGACCTGGCTGGAGCTTACCGGCCGGACGGAGATACCCGGCGATCATATTTTTGCGGACAAGCTGACCATTGCCATGAGTCTGATCATCGGTATAGTAGGCTGTCTGATCTGTGTGTACGCAATTGGATATATGAAGGATTACAACAGACACCATCTGGATTACAAGGACAGAAGATACTTTTTCTTCGGTATGCTGTTTCTGTTCCTGGGAGCCATGATGGGGCTGATTTTCTCCAGCAATCTGATCTGGATTTATTTCTTCTGGGAAATCACCAGTATCTGTTCCTTCCTGCTGATTGGCTACAATCAGACGGATGAGGCCATGGAGAATTCCTTTAAGGCCCTGTGGATGAACCTGCTGGGCGGCCTGGGCTTTGCGGTGGCAATTGCCTATGCGGCGATTTCCCTCCAGGTTATCAATATCCAGGATTTGGTGGCCCTTGCGGTAAGCTCGGATGCGAAAGCGGGCCTGGCTTTGATCCCGGTGGTATTTCTTGCCTTTGCAGGACTTACGAAGAGCGCGCAGCTCCCTTTTTCCGGATGGCTTCTGGGAGCCATGGTGGCGCCTACTCCTACCAGCGCGCTGCTGCATTCCGCAACCATGGTAAAGGCGGGCGTATACCTGTTAATCCGTCTGGCGCCCGCCATGGAAGGCAATCTGGCGGGCCTGATGGTTACCACCATCGGCGGCTTTACCTTCCTTGTAACCTCCATGCTGGCCATTTCCCAGGATGACGGGAAAAAGGTTTTGGCATATTCCACAATTTCCAATCTGGGGCTGATTACAGCCTGTGCCGGTGTGGGTATGCATGAAGCGGTGTGGGCTGCGATCCTTCTGATGATGTTCCATGCGGTGTCCAAGTCCCTGATGTTCCTTTCCGTGGGCGCGGTGGAGAACTGTACGGGAAGCAGGAATATTGAAGATATGCACGGGCTGATTGTGAAGCTGCCCGGGCTGGCCTATGTTATGATTATCGGTATTGCAGGTATGTTCCTTGCGCCCTTCGGCATGCTGATTTCCAAATGGGCCGCATTAAAGGCTTATGTGGATTCAGGAAGCATCCTGCTGGTTATTTTCCTGGTATTCGGCAGCGCCACCACACTTTTTTACTGGACAAAGTGGCTGGGCACCCTGGTAGCGGTGCATCATCATTCGGAACGCCTGAATAACGTGACCAAGAAAAGCGAATGGACCTCTTTGATTTCCCTGAGTGTGCTCATGGTTACACTGTGCCTGACCTTCCCTCTGGTGTCCACCTATCTGATTGAGCCTTTTCTGATGGAAATGTATCATCAGTACGTGCCTAACCTTATCGGAACCGGCAACCTGTACATCATGATCATGATGCTGTGTACCATCCTCGTTCTTCCGATAGCGGTGCGGATTCTCACACTTGGAAAGAAAAACAAGATCGTCATGTCCTACATGGGCGGAGCCAATGCGGGAGACGACAGAAACTTCACGGATTCCTTCGGTGAAGAAAAGCATATGTATCTGGCAAACTGGTATATGCCGGATTATTTTGCGGAAAACAAGCTTCTTCTGCCTTCCCTGGTACTAGCCAGCGGAGCTTTGATTATTCTGATGATTATGACGATAGGAGGTGCGCTGTAATGTCAAAATATTTCTGGTTTGCCATTCTGTATATCGTATGCGCGCCTTTTATCGGCGGCCTCCTGGAAGGCATTGACCGTAAGGTCGCTGCCAGGATGCAGGGCAGGAAAGGGCCTTCCGTGCTGCAGCCCTTTTATGACATCAACAAGCTCTTTGCAAAGCAGTCCGTTGTGGTAAACAGCGTGCAGGATTTCCTTGTCTGCGGATTTCTGGTTTTTGTCGTGTTCACAGGGGCATTGTTCTTCTGGGGCGGAGACATTCTGCTGGTGTTCTTCGCACTGACGCTGGCGGGTATTTTCTTTATTATGTCGGCCTGCTCGGCCAATGCGCCGTACAGCTCCATGGGGGCGCAGAGAGAGCTGATGCAGATGATGGCTTACGAGCCGATGGTGCTTCTGACGGCCATTGGATTTTATATTGCGACGGGAAGCTTTTCCGTAAAGGAGATTGCGCAGAGCAATATTTCCGCAATCTGCCTTCTGCCCGGATTTTTTATCGGCTTCCTTTATATCCTGACCATTAAGTTCAGGAAATCACCCTATGACATCAGTACCTCCCACCATGCCCATCAGGAAATGGTCAGAGGCCTGACTACGGAGCTTTCCGGCAATATCCTGGCGCTGGTAACTCTTTCCCACTGGTATGAAAATGTGTTCCTGCTGGGAGTCATCGGACTTTTCATCGTTAACTCCAGCTGGTTGAGCATTCCTGCAGCCATTCTGGTATGTCTGGCCTCATTCCTTCTGGAAACGCTGATCGATAACGTGTTCCCCAGAGTGAGATGGCAGACCATGCTGAAATGGACCTGGATCGTGACGCTGGCGGCCGGCGGGATTAACCTGATGATAGTCATGCTGATGAAGTAATCGCAGCAGGAAAGGAAGGATGTAACATGAAAGTATCGAAATCACCCTGGCTGCTGCATTATGACGGCTCCAGCTGCAATGGATGTGATATCGAAGTACTCGACTGCCTGACTCCAAAGTATGATATCGAACGCTTCGGCATCATCAATACAGGGGATCCTTTTCAGGCGGATATCCTTCTCATCACAGGGGGAGTCAACAGTCAGACAGAAAGTGTGGTAAAACAGCTGTACAGCCAGATGCCGGAACCGAAGGTCGTTGTGGCTGTCGGGATCTGCGCCTGCACGGGCGGGATCTTCAAGGAGTGCTATAATATAAAAGGCGGGATCGATACTGTGATCCCGGTGGATGTGTATGTGCCGGGATGTGCGGCGCGCCCGGAGTCCATTATCGACGGGGTCATGAAGGCTCTGAAGGTGCTGGATGAGAAGCAGAAAGCGATGAAAGAAGACCGGAGGTGACAGAGAGATGGACTATAAGAGCGAGATCAGAAAGATCACGATGGCGGAATTTTTCCCGGCAGTCGTGAAGATGAAGGCAGAGAACTGGCGTCTGTCCCAGATC
>OJJF01000639.1_pt1 | contig 11843 bp, 9 predicted proteins | sample 1596121 | NCBI WGS metagenome assembly OJJF01 (sample SAMEA4350135, study PRJEB24818) | metagenome | biome: human; feature: gut; material: faeces | place: Denmark | collected 2013-09 | reverse complement strand
GTTTTTAATATTCGATTTTGCCTTCATTAAAAAGAATCATATCTTCTTCAGAAAGCACAATTACACCATTAGGCAACTTGTATGATTTGTTTTTTGTAATATAATTCACATTATTTATACTTGATTGTTGTGAAAATACCCTTTCTGCTTTCCCATTGCAGTTTGTTAAAGTTACGCTAAGGATAAATTCAACGATTACAATTTTAATTTTCGAAACATCTTTACTTTTCATAGATTTTACTCAAATTTGAATAATTTTAGCTTTACAAATTATATTTTTAACAGAAATCAATAAATATTTTATTTCTTGATTAAATATTATCAGTTTAATCAGAAAAAATGAATTAATTTTGCATTAAAACGTTAAAGCAAAAATTTATTGAATTATTTTTTTCTTTATTAATCAAGGCTAGTAAAACAATTTGAGACTATTAAATAATATAATCTTTTATGAATACACATAAAGTTGAAAAAAAAGTTAATTTTTTTAAAAATAGTGCTTGTCACAATTAGCGCCTTTATGTTAATATATTTGAGCGCTTGAGAGAAAGCGTTAAATATAGTAATCGAAAGATTACACGAGGTGGACCAGTGGTGTAGCGGTTAACATGCCACTCTGTCACAGTGGAGATCGCGAGTTCGATTCTCGTCTGGTCCGCCAAAATTAAAATTAATGGCCCGATAGCTCAGCAGGTAGAGCAAAGGACTGAAAATCCTTGTGTCCCCAGTTCGACCCTGGGTTGGGCCACCATTAATATGAAAAGTAGTCCGATACGGACTTTTTTTATTACTTAGAAGCTAAATGAAAATGTTGAGAATAAAATTTACCACCATTTTATTTTGCTAAATTAGTATCAAGATATTTATTTTTATCTAAATCTAGAGAATCTAATAATACCAAAGGTAAACGTAATTCAATAAGATAATTGTCGATATCTTTTTCTGTTACTTTTTTAAATATAGAAATATGTACTTTACTACTAAATTCATTTAAAAATACATACATCTTGTTTTCGTTTAACGAAAATACAACTTTAGAATTAATCTTTTCATCAAAATCAAGTAAAGCTAATTGAACTTGAGGAGTCATCATATAAAAAGCAAATGTTTGATCACTTGAATAAGAATTAAATTTCTTATTGTAATCTAATGATTCAAATTCAACTTTACTTCTTGAAGTTGGTGTACGATATAATTCAGTAGACGCACCTTTTTCTAAAGATATAAAGAAATGATCGAATTTTCTTGGAATTTCGAATATATATCCTCTTCCATTATGGTCTACGATAACTTTTTGGACATGTCCATCTTTATCTTTATATTCATGAACATAAGTAAAGCAGAAATTTGAACTTCTAATTTTAATTCCTTTATAGCTTGTTACAAATAAATTCTGACTTTTATAAAAATCAGGTGTTGTGAAAACTTGAGAAGCATTCATTTCATCATATGTTAAGCCTTGTCCAGGGAAAGATTCATATCCTTCTTTATAAAAAGCACCTAGCACATCTGTTGTAAAAAATGATGAGAAATCGCTTTTAAATTTAGCATTTAAGCGACCTACCATAATAAAGATGCCAACAATGCCTGCCACCATCATTAAAATGCCAAAAAGTGAAATAATTGATCCACTTTCATCGCCTAGCATTTCACAAAAAAATAAAAAATCTAATAACCAGAGAAGAGCGCCAAGTACTGAAACGCAAGAAAAAGCAATGATTAATTTCATTGCTTTTTTCTTGTATTCTAATCTCTTTTTATCTAGCCCTTCTAAAAACTCTTGCTTTTCCATTTAATTAGAAATCAAAAGTAACGTCTTTACGTTTTTCTTCTTCTGCTTTGAAGAATTCAAGGTCTTGTCTAAATCCGATTGCATTAGCAACCATTGATGAAGGAAAACTAACTCTCTTTTGGTTGAATCCACTTACATTTGAATTATAAACTCTACGAGCAGCTTGAAGTTGTTCTTCACAATCAGCTGTTTGATTTTGAAGATTTGTAAATTGAGTATCAGCTTTAAGTTGTGGATATTGTTCCATAACAATATTGATGCCTTTTTGAACTTGGCTAAGTTGTGAGTTCAAAGCACTCTTTTCTTCTAAACTTAAATCTTTAATATTATTTCCACTTCTCATTGCAATAACTTGACTGAGAGTTTCATATTCATGTTTTGCATACCCTTTAACAGAAGCAAGTAATTTAGTTAATAAATCGTATCTCTTTGTTAATGCAACATCGATTCCACTATTAGCTTCATCAACTTTAACTTTTGCTCTTTTGAACCAGTTGCTTGTTGAAATCCACCAGCATGCAAAGATAATAGCTAATAAAACTACTACACCAACAACTGCAAGGCCAATGATTCCACCTTCTGATAATAATACTACCATTATTAGTACCTCCTAATTATCACTGAAATCATTTTAAGTGATAATTAACTTTTTTTAAATAAAAATCTATTTCATTAAATTAATTTTTTCAAGATGCCAAATATCTTTATTATATTGTTCAATAGTTCTATCACTTGAGAAATATCCACTACGTGCAATATTAATTAAGCAAGATTTTGTCCATGCATCACGTTTTTCATAATATTTTTTAATCTTTGCACATTCATCAATGTAACTTGCAAAGTCAAGTAAGATGAAATATTCATCATTGTGATTCATGATTTCATCAAAGATTCCTCTGAATCTATCTTGAACGCCTTCGCACCATGGACCTGAGAATAAACTATCAAGGATTCTTCTAATTTCTTTACTTTGATTATATAAATCCCATGGATTATATTGTCCACTCTTCTTGATATCTTCAATATCTTTAACTTTTAAGCCAAAAATAAAGCTATTTTCATCGCCAACTCTATCGTGAATTTCAACGTTAGCACCATCTAATGTTCCAAGCGTTAATGCACCATTCATCATAAATTTCATGTTGCTTGTTCCGCTTGCTTCTTTTCCAGCAGTTGAAATTTGTTCACTGATATCTGTTGCTGGAATAATGAGTTCAGCAAGGCTAACACCATAGTTTTCCATAAATACAATCTTCATATATTTATTAACATCTGGATCATTATTAACAACATTAGCAACAGCATTAATTAAGTTAATAATTTGCTTTGCGAATGCATAGCTTGGAGCAGCTTTTGCGCCAAATATAAATGTATGAGGAACCATTTTGAAATTTGGATTTGTCTTAATTTCATAGTAGTCGTGAATAATTCTAAATACATTTAAAAGTTGTCTTTTATAAGCATGTAAACGTTTAATTTGTGTATCGATAATAGAATGTGTATCAATTGTGATTCCATATTTTTTTTCAATATATTTAGCGAGTCTTAATTTATTTTCATGTTTAACTTTTCTTAATTCAGATAAAGTTTCTTTATCATCTTGGAATTTAAGAAGTTTTTCTAAATCATCAGGATTCATAATCCAAGAATCACCAATTTTTGATGTTATTAATTTAGAAAGTTCTGGGTTTGAGTACATTAACCATCTTCTATGTGTAACACCATTTGTTTTATTGTTGAACTTTTCAGGGAAATATTTATAGAAATCTTTAAATGTTTCTTTCTTTAAAATGTCTGTGTGTAAAGCAGCAACACCATTAACACTAAAGCAAGCAAAGATAGCAAGATTTGTCATTCTAACCATGCCATCTTTAATGATTGACATGTTGTACATTTCACCTTCATTAACATTATTTGAATTCATCCAAATAATCATTCTTCTATTGATTTCTTCAATAATCATATAGCAACGTGGCATTAATGTTTGGATATATTGAACAGGCCATTTTTCTAATGCTTCAGGCATAATTGTGTGGTTTGTGTATGCAATACAATGTGTTACTTGTTCCCATGCTTCTTCCCATCCAAAGCCATGTTCATCCATTAAAATTCTCATCAATTCAGGAATTGCTAAAATTGGGTGTGTATCATTAAGTTGGAAAACATAATATTTATAGAAATCATGTAAATCAAGTCCAAGACGTGTAAATCCTCTAATTGCACTTTGAATTCCAGCACTTACAAAGAAATATTGTTGTCTAAGTCTTAATAATTTTCCATGTTCAGTTGTATCATCTGGATAAAGACCATGACATAATTCGTTAATTTGTCTCAAATATTCCTCAAATGAGATATTTGTAGGTAAATTTTGTTCACTTGGTTGAGCTCTCCAAAGTCTTAAATTATTAGCAACACCATTTCTATAGCCAACAATTGAAACATCATATGGACAAGCAGTTACTTTAGTTGAATTAACAGTTTTAATTCCATATCCACCATTAGGTTTTAAGAAAGTTTCAGCATTACCATAAAAGTTAACTTCTACTGAATGTTTTGGCTTTCTAACTTCCCAAACAAATCCGTTTTGAAGCCATTGATCTGGTAATTCAACTTGTTTTTCATCAACAATTTTTTGTTTAAAAAAACCATATTCATAACGTATACAGTTTCCATGTCCTGGATACCCTAAACTTGCAATTGAATCTAAGAAACATGCAGCTAATCTTCCAAGGCCACCATTTCCAAGTCCAGCATCAGCTTCCATATCTTCAAGTTCGCCAATATCAATTCCAAGTTCGTTTAATCCATCTTTACAAATGTCATAAATTCCAAGGTTCATAAGATTATTTGTTAATAATCTACCCATTAAAAATTCCATTGAAAAATAAATGAGTTGTTTTTCATGCTTTTGTTCAATGTATTCGTGAGTTTGTCTCCAGTTTGTACCAGCATAATCTCTAACCATTTCACCTAAAATGTCATATTTTTCATAAATATGAGCATCTTTTGGAGCACGTCCATATTTTGCTTCAATTCTAGAGACATACTCTTTAATAAATTCTTCTTTGTTATTAAAAATCATATTTTTTTGTTCCTTTTTTTAATTTTTATGTGCGTATTTAAATATACAAGCAGCAAACCCAGCTAACTTAATAGTAATTTTATGTGGTTTGTTTTCTGGTCCATAATAATAGGACATAATTTCAACTCCGTTATATGCGTTTGTTCCGCCATAAACGTCTTTATCACTATTAAAAATTTCTATATAAGTTCCTTCACGGGTAATGCCAATGTCGTAATTTTCATAATAATTTGGAGTCATGTTATAAACAAATACTAAGTGAGAATCTCCAACTCTTCTTTCAAAAGCGAAGACACTATCGTTTTTGTTATCAACCATTAACCAATTAAAATGAACTGGGTTATGTTCTTCAACATGCATTGCAGGTTCTTTTCTATAAATAAGATTTAAGTCTCTTACAAGTCTTGAAACGCTGTCATGCTTTGGAAAACGTTTTAATTCCCAAGGCAATGAACGTGTTTCATTCCATTCATCCCAACTTGCAAGTTCATTTCCCATAAAGTTGAGTTTTTTGCCTGGATGTCCAAATTGATAAGTGTATAAATTTCTTACTAAGGCAAATTTTTGTTCATAATTTCCCCACATTTTATTTAAAATTGTACCTTTTCCATGAACTACTTCATCATGAGATAAAGGAAGCATGAAATTATCACTAAAGAAATATGCCATTGAGAAAGTTAATTTATTGTGATCATATTTTTTATAAATAGGGTCAGTTGCGTAATATTTTAATGTATCGTTCATCCAACCTAAATCCCATTTATAATCAAATCCAAGTCCACCATACTCAACAGGTTTAGTAACACCTGTAAAATCTGTTGAATCTTCAGCAATCATCATGATTGAATCATGTGATTTATGAAGCTTTGAATTTAATCTTTTTATAAATTCAGTTGCACCAGTATTTTCACCATTATTTTTATTTCCATCCCAATAAAGAATGTTACTTACAGCGTCAACTCTAACACCATCAAAATGGAAATATTCTAAGAAAAAGTTCATCGCACTCATTAAGAATGATCTAACTGGATCTTTTCCTAAATCAAATTGAAGGCTTCCCCAAGGTGAATATTTATGTTCATTTCCATATTCATACATGTTGCTTCCATCAAATTCGGCAAGTCCCCATGGGTCATTTGCAAAGTGAACTGGAGCGAAATCTAAAATAACACCAATTCCTGCTTGATGCATTCTATCGACGAATGACATAAGTTGCATTGGATTTCCATAGCGACTATCTACACTATAAAATCCAGTTGCTTGATATCCCCAACTTCCATCAAATGGATATTGAGTAATTGGCATAAGTTCAATATGAGTGTAGCCAAGTTCCTTAATATAAGGAATTAAGTAATCAGCTACTTCTTCATAAGATAAACTTCTACCATCAACTTTGCCTTTCCAACTTCCAATATGCATTTCGTAAATGCTCATTGGTCTATCAAAATTTCTTGTTCTATTATCTAAAAATGGCTTGTCGTGCCAAATAAATCCATTAATATTGAAAAGTCTTGAGCATGAGCCTGGTCTATATTCACTTAAAAATGCGAAAGGATCAGCTTTATCGACATAATATCCTTTTGCGTTTTTAAAATGATATTTATAGAAAGAATAATTATGCAATCCTTCAATAAAAGTTTCGAATACACCACTAGAATCGATCTTTTCCAACTTGTTTTTAGTAGGATCCCAATTATTAAAATCCCCAATTACGCTAACATCTGAAGCCAAAGGTGCATAAAGTCTAAATACAACACCTTCTGCGATTCTTTTTTTGCTTGCGTATTTAAATTTAGTAGGGTCTTTTTTTAAAGGAACTTTAACAGTTTCTCTAATTTCCTTTCTAATAAAATGTGCGCCAAAATAATTATAGGCATCAATAGCTTGACCATTCAAATATTCGTTTAAAATATCCATAATACTTTTTAGTCTCCTAATAAATTGATTATATATTTTTGTATAAATTTAATAAAGAAAAATCACATTTTTATTGAAAATTTTCATATTTTCATAACATTTTACTGAAAAATTTACATTTATAATTTACATTTATTCTAAAAACTAAAAAATTTAAATTTTTGAATAAAATTATGATTGTTTTTCTATATAAAGTTTCATTTATTTTCATTTATTTTTTTTGTTAGAAAGAGCCTTTTCAATCATTGAACCTTTCTCATCTCTTCCCATTAAATGATAATATTTAGACCATAAAAGGGGAGATTGTAAAGGGATAGATTCTCCATCTAATTTCACTTCTTCAACAATTTGATTTTTATGTAAAGAACAGTCATAAATTTTGCCATCTTTTTCAATAATAAAGCCTGCCATAAGGTCAACATCAATTGAATCAATCACAAATTCCATAAATCTTTTTGTGTGATAAATTGGGTTTTGTATCGGATTAGGAGGACAAATTTTTCCCATTTCTGATAAGATTTCTTTTGCTTTATCTGCATCTTTCATAGAAACCATTAAGTCAATATCATGAAAATCAGGAACAATTCCTTTAAGATATAGCATTAACGAAGCCCCTAAAGCCCATTCAATTCCATTTTCATTAAAACTATGGGCAATTTTTTCAATAATTGAAGTTTTTCATTAATTTTTGGCATCGTCTTTCCTCTCGTATAGTAGTAAATGCATAAAACAACAATTTGATCATTTGAAGTTTTACGCCTAACAGTCCTACTAAAACAGCTGTTAGTTTTCTTGGTTCCTAGTGGCAAAATTAAATTACGAATTTTACTTGGAATGTACTACTTCCCCTTGCATTTTAGATGCTTTTAGAGTCAGCAAACCTGCGTGATTGAATTGACTTTGACTCGAAAGCTGCACGAGACCACGTTATTGAGACTATTAATGTGATAGAGGTGCTAATACGCGAGATTGCTTCATCTTTCACGGCTAGGACCAAGGAAAAAATCGTGAAAGAGAGGTTTTTATTATGTCAAACCCACTGACAACTTTGTATGTTGGTATTGATGTTTCAAAGGACTCAAATGTAGTTTGCTGTCTTTCGTTTGAAGGAAACAAACTGTTTTCAGGTTCTTTTAAAAACAACAACGATGAATCTCAAAACCTACAAAGTAAAATTGTTGAGATTCAGAAGAATAACTCATTCGATTCAATACAAATTGTATTAGAGTCTACAGGAGTATATTCATTTCATATTGGATTATTTTTGTCATCATCAGAACTACTGAATGCTGTTAATACAACAGTCTTTGTAGTTAATCCAAAAATGACAAAAAATTACTCAAAAAGTTATATAGACATGACTAAATCGGATCCTTCTGATTCCTTCATGCTCGCTGATTTTGCTAGATGTGGAAGAACTAAAATGCTTAAGCCATTCCGTGGAAAACAACGTTTAGCACTACAGAGATTAACAAGATATAGAAAGCATTTAGTTGACTTGCTATGTCAAGAAAAGATGTATGTTTTAAATAACATTTTCATAAAATTTAGCGAATTTAATAATAAATCGCACGATTTTAAGACTTTTTCAGATAGTTTTTCAACATCCGCTATTGAAATATTGACAAATTATTATTCGCCAGAGACAATTGCAAACACTCCAGTTGATAAGCTAGCAGACTCCTTAAGAAAATACTCAAAGAATAAATTCAGTGACCCAGAAGCAATTGCTAGTAAACTACAATCTGCAGCTCGAGCTTCATACAGATTAGATAAAATAATGTATGAGCCAATTAACGCATGTATTGCTTCAAGTTTTTGCTTAATTAGAGCTTATGAAAAGCAAATTAAGGATGTCGAAGAACAAATAGGTTCGTTAATAAAAGGCTTAGACAATCAAAACGAATATAATTCACTTATTTCTATACCAGGAATTGGGCCAGTTTATGTCTCAGGCATACTTTCAGAAATCGGCTCGATTAGTGATTTTAATAGTGATGATGCTTTAGCTAATTTCGCTGGTTTAACTTGGAAAAAAACGCAGTCCGGAAGTTTTGATGCTTCCGATACGCCAATGCAAAAAAACGGAAATTCATATTTAAGGTATTACTTAATTGAAGCAACACAAAATATCATTTCAAACATACCATCTTATAAAGAATATTTTGATAAAAAGAAATCTGAGGTCACAACTCACGCTTATTCTCGCGCTCGTGTACTTACTGCTAGAAAGGTTCTCAGATTAATTTATAGTCTCATCTCTCAAAATAAACTTTATCAACCTAAATAGTCATAATCTAATAGTTTTCAAAGAACGATTTTTAACGTTTTCTAAACGTATTTTTTAGGATGAAAATTTCCAATAAATTTAGTCTTTACTTTTTATCGAAAGGCTCTAACATGTTTTGCTATCGCAAAGATATAAATATATGTAAATAATATACTTATTTAATAATAAATGCGTAAAGTTCTTAAAATTGGAGTTAAATAAGTTTATAATGTATAAGCATTTTTAAATTATTAGGAGTTAAAAATATGGAAAAAGTTATGTCTGTTAACTGCGGATCAAGCAGTGTAAAATTTAAACTTTATGAAATGCCTGAAGAAATTGTTATTTGTTCTGGCATTGTTGAAAGAATTGGCCACGAAGATGGAATCTTCACTATTAAGTATAATGGAGAAAAAGACACTGTTGTTATCCCAGTGCCAGATCACGGCTATGCTGTTAAAAAGATTGTTGATGCATTAATCTCAAAAAACATTATTAAAAGCTTAGATGAAATTAAAGCTGTCGGACACAGAGTTGTTCAAGGTGGTAGTTATTTTAAAGAATCTGTTCTTTGGAATGATGATACAGTTAAAAAAGTTGAAAGTTTAATACCACTCGCTCCACTTCATAATAAAGCACACTTAGTTGGTTATGAAGCATTCAAGAAAATTCTTCCTCAAGTACCTCAAATCGCTGTATTTGATACTGCTTTCCACCAAACAATGGAAGCTGAAGATTACACATTCCCTATCCCATTTGAATACACTGAAAAATATTCAATTAGAAGATATGGCGCTCATGGTACAAGCCACAAATATCTTTCTGAAGTTGGAGAAAAATATATTCCAGAATCAAAAGATAAGAGAATGATTATTTGTCACTTAGGAAGTGGTGCTTCTATTACTGCTACTAAAAACGGAAAGTGTGTTGCTACATCAATGGGTTTAACTCCACTTGGTGGAATTATGATGAATTCAAGAACTGGAGATATGGATCCAAGTGTTTTCTATCAAATTCAAGCAATGACTGGTAAAGATTATGAAACAATCTTCCAAGAAATGAATAAAAAGAGTGGATTACTTGGTGTTAGTGGAATTTCAAATGACTCAAGAGATGTTGCAAACGAAGCACATAAAGGTAATCAAAGAGCTCAATTAGCTATTAAATTATGGGCAAGAAGAGTTGCTGATTATATTGGTGAATATTTTGTTAGACTTGGTGGATGTGATTTAATTATCTTCTCAGCTGGTATTGGCGAAAACGCTCCTGAATATAGAAAATATGTTTTAGATAATATTCATGAAGCACTTAAAGTTAATTATAGCGATGAATTAAATAATAAAGGTGTTGGAGGATTTGAAGGACTCATCTCAACAGATGATTCAAACATTAAAGTTGCAGTCATTCCTACAGACGAAGAAGTCATGATTGCACGTGATGCATATAGAATTTGCTTAAAATAAAGGGAATACAAATGGAAATTAAAACTAACTACATAAAATTAGAAGGGAAAAAATTTGAAAAAGAATACACTTCTGTTTTAAAACAAATCAAAAAATACAATAAAATTGGCATTTTTAGACATATTATGCCTGACTTTGATGCACTAGGAACACAATTCGGTCTCAAAGAATGGATTAATGCCAATTTCCCCGAAAAAGAAGTTAGATGCTTTGGAGATAATCACGTTGTCTTTACTCCACGTGGATTATTTCCAGAAACTGATAAATTATCAGATGATTGGTTTGATGATGATTTTTTAGCTATTATCGTTGACGTTGGTGATTTAAAACGTATCGCTGATCCACGTTTTCAAAAAGCTAAATTTACAATTAAAGTAGACCATCACCCAGCAACTGATAATATTTTTGATTTACCAATCGTAGATACAGGTAAATCTGCTGCTAGTGAACTTGTTTGCAACATGCTTTTAAATTTCAAAGGCAAATTTGTATTTCCTGAAGCAGCTGCAAAATATTTTTATATTGCTTTAGTTGGTGATTCAGGAAGATTTATGTACAGTTCAACAACTGCTCACACTTTTGCTATAGCTTCTAGATTAATTGAAACAGGTCTTAACATTACAAAAATTTACGAAAAAATGTATGAAAAGAATGTTGAAGATCTTGAAATCACTAAATTTATTCTTAATAATTTCAAAGTTTCACCAGAAGGTGTTGCTTATTATGTGTTAACTGAAAAAGATTTAAATGCTTTAAATATCACGTGTGATAGAGGCAAAGAAAATGTAAATCTTTTCGCTAATATAAAAGGAATTAATATTTGGTGTTCAATTACTGAAGATGTTACTGAACCATGTTTTAGAATTTCACTTAGATCAAGAAATTACACAATTAATGGTGTTGCAACTGAATTCAAAGGCGGTGGACACGCTCAAGCTAGTGGCTGTCAAATTAAAGATCTTACTGAACTTCCTAAATTTATCGATAGATTAGATCAATTAATTAAAGAAAGTAAATAATGGCATTTATTCCTCTTCATATCCGAACAAGCTACAGTTTCTTAAAAAGTGGTATTCTTTTAAAGAATTTATTTAATGTAGCCAAAAAATACGGATATGAAGAAATAGGAATATGTGATTTAAATGTCATGTATTCCTATCCTGAATTTAATAGTTTAGCAAAAGAAAATAATATTAAGCCAATCTTTGGTCTTGATATTGAAGTTGAAGATTTTTATCTTTCTTTAATATTAAAAAATGAAAATGGTTATCGTAATTTATGTAAAATAGTTTCTTTAATTTCAAAAAATAAATATAACGA
>OJJF01000634.1_pt1 | contig 11915 bp, 10 predicted proteins | sample 1596121 | NCBI WGS metagenome assembly OJJF01 (sample SAMEA4350135, study PRJEB24818) | metagenome | biome: human; feature: gut; material: faeces | place: Denmark | collected 2013-09 | reverse complement strand
GTGCTTCTGGACGTGGTGCTCCGGAAGGGAATGCTCATACGGAAACGTCCGGCAGCGGAAAAAAAGGTTTAGAAATTTTATGGAATTAGACGTCACGGGCCAGCTTCCCTGACGCTAATATAAAATGAATGTGAAGGTGCCGCGTCTCTTATTACCGGGTGCGGCAGCAAGACTGAGGATGTATCAGCCACCACCGCAGCGCAGGCATCGGCAGAAGCAGCAAAGACAGAAGCGCCGGCAGCTGGTTCCGACACCATGGTTGCCCTGATTACCATGGATTCCATTGACCAGCATTGGGTGACCCTGAACGAGGGCGCGCAGAAGGCTGCAAAGGAGCTGGGCGTAACGGTCCAGTTTATGGCTCCCAACACCAAGGATGACGCGCAGCAGATTGAGTGTGTGAACAATGCGGTGTCCGCAGGCGCCAAGGCCATCATCGTGGCAGCCACCGGTCCGGATGCCATCTCGTCTGCATTAAAGGAGGCGCAGTCCTCAGGCGTAAAAATCGTATATGTAGACTCCCCGGCCAACGTGGAAGCAGAGGCAACCTTCTCCACGGATAACAAGGCAGCAGGCAAGGCAGCAGGTGGGGAAATGCTTAAGGCCCTGAAGGACGCAGGGGTGACATCCGGTTCCATCGGCATCATCAATGTAAGCGTTGCAACCGATTCCTGCGTTATGCGCGAGGAAGGATTCCGTTCCGCATTTGAGGGAAGCGGCTTCACCCTGTTAGAGACACAGTACGGCGAAGGCGATGCGGCCAAATCACAGAGCATTGCGGAAAACTATATCACCCAGGGCGTTGTGGGCATTTTCGGCTGCAATGAAGGTTCCACCACAGGGGCCGGCAACGCAATCAAGGCATCCGGCAAAGACGGAATCATCGGCGTTGGATTTGACAAGTCCGATGCAATCCTGGGCCTGATTGACGACGGATACCTGCTGTGCATCATGGCCCAGAACCCGGATGTTATGGGCTCAAAGGGTGTGGAAGCATGTGTGAAGGCTCTGGAAGGAGAAGCTTTAGGAGGAGCTGTGACGGATACAGGAGTGTCTGTATTGAAGAAGTAAGGAATCATCAATAATGGATATGACAGGAACGCCGCTCTGAGGAACGGCGTTCTTGTTGAAATGTAAAATTGGGCATGTTATGATTAAGGTCAGAGAAAGGTCGCGGGTATAACCTGGAAGGCTGTCTTAGGGGGAGTGGTATATGTTAAAGGTAATAATAGCGGACGATGAGCGCCTGATATGCAGGCTGGTGCAGACGCTGGCGGACTGGGATTCACTGGGCATGGAGGTGGTGGCCATGGCGGAGAACGGCCTGGAGGCGCTGGAACTGGTGCAGTCCAGGCATCCCGACATACTGATTACAGACATACGTATGCCTGGCTGCGACGGGCTGGAGCTGATACGGAGCGCGAAACAAATCATGCCGGACCTGGAAGTGGTAATCATCAGCGGCTATGCCCATTTTGAGTATGCCCAGAGCGCCATGAAGTATGGGGCCGGCTACTATCTGTTAAAGCCCATCAAACAGGCGGAGCTGATGGAGACGCTGGAAAAAATCAGGGAAAAATGTGAATCCAGGCTGGAGACAATGGAACCATCAGCAGGCAGCATCAGAACAGCCAAAAGGATTTAAGCCGCATACGGGAGAGTCTGGTAAAGGATTTGATGACGAATCCCACAGAATTGACGGCGGAAGCTCTGAGGGACACCTACCATGTGGAGACATACGGCGGCATGTACCAGGTGTTCATGGTAAAAATTGACGGCGGCAGTGGCCAGGTCAGCCGCAGCGGCCTGGAGGTCATGCAGGAGAAAATAAAGGATATATTCAGCAACTCCCTGGCCCCGGTCTGCCATGACATGCTGCTGCATTTCCAGTCCTTCACCGGCTGCGGCGTCATGAATTACGACCCGGCTAAAAAGGATGAGGTGCGCAGAGGACTGAGGGAGTGCCTGAATCACCTGGAAGTAAAGAGAAGTCTGCTGGGCCCCTTTGAATTTTCCGTCTCACTGGGAATTGCCGTGGATGCTCCGGAGAAAATGCCCTTATCCCTGGAATCAGCCAGGAACGCCATGACAGAGCGCCTGATTCAGGGAACCGGAAGACTGCTGGATACAGTGCCGCCGGGCTCCGGCATAGAAAAGCAGAACCTGCTGGATAAATACATAAAGATGATGGAGCACACCGTGGACAGCCTGAGTACAGCAGAGGCAGGGGAGGCCTGCCGTATGCTGGAGACAGAGGCCCTGGGGCTGGATCGTATATGCGGCGGGGAGATACTGGAGCTGGTGCTGTCAGCAGGCCGCCTCTTCATCGCCCGCACAGCCCTGAGCAATGTGGAGGAAATCCAGCAGGAATTTGTGAACGGCTGCAGCCAGTGCAGGACAGCGGGAGAGCTTTTCGGCCAGCTGGCCCGAATCCAGGAAAGGCTGCTGTCTGAGGCCAGGGAGCTGCGAAGCAGCGAGGCCGCAAGACCGATTCGCATTGCCAAACAGTATGTGATGCAGCATTTTGACGAACCCATTACCCTGGAGACCGTGTGCGAGGATATCGGTTTCAGCGTCAATTATTTCAGTATGCTGTTCAAGCGTGAGACAGGGGAAGGATTTGCTAAATACCTTACCAGGGTAAGGATTGAGGAAGCTAAGACATTGCTTCACGAGACCAGTATTCCCATTGCGGAGATATGTGAGAAGGTGGGGTACAGTGACAGGAAGCATTTTACCCATACCTTCCACAAGGCCACGGGACTGAATCCGGTGGAATACCGGAAACTGTATGGATAAAGGGAACAGGAGGGAGGCGGGGAAATGGAACAAAACAGGTTCAGATATCTTTCGGTGCGGGTTATTGCGCTGCTTATTGCCGCCCTGTGTTTAGCGATGTTTCAGACTGTGGCCTGCCTGGTCCAGGCGTTCCGGGGAAATGCACCCTTGTGGCCCGGCGTTATGGGCGCTGCGCTGTTGCTTATTTGCATATGGGTTTTCAGTAAATGGATACTCAGGCCCTACCTCCGGTTGGAACGGACCATGCACCTGTTCCTGGAGGGATATACCACCACCGACCTGACTGACTTGTGCCAGTTGGTCCCGACTCCCATGGTGTACCGGATGCTGGAGCATATGATGAAAATTATGGATTCATCGGAACTGCTTAAGCTTAACAAGCGGCAGGCCCAGTATCTGGCGCTCCAGAACCAGATTAACCCCCATTTCCTGTATAATATCCTGGAGAGCATCCGCAGCGAGGCTTTGATTGCAGGGCTTACCAGCGTAGCGGATATGACGGAGGCTCTGGCCACATTCTTCCGCTACACCATCAGCAAGGTGGAAAACCTGGTTTCCGTGGAGGAGGAGCTGGAGAACTGCAGGACCTATTTCCGGATACAGCAGTACCGGTTCGGTTCACGGCTGAGCCTGTCCATAGAATGCGATCCGGAGGACAGGGAGGAGATATATGGCTGCCGGCTGCCGAAGCTGACCATGCAGCCTATCCTGGAGAACAGCATTATCCATGGAACGGAGTGCAAGATAGGCACAGGCCACCTGTCCATCCATCTGGAACGGAGCGGACAACGGCTGCTGATACGCATTTCTGACGACGGGGTGGGGATGGATGAGGAGGTATTGTCCAGGATGAACGATCGGCTGGGAAAGAGCGGTCAGGCATTTGCGTCCCAGGGTTCAGAGACTCGGGGCGGCATAGCCCTTATAAATGTAAACAACCGGATTCACCTGCTCTTTGGAGAGGAATACGGGCTTCATGTATTCTCCATGCCGGGAGTTGGGACAGATGTGGAAATCAATTTGCCTGCCATTACCAATGACAGGGACTTGAAGAACAAAGAGGCATTAAAATGAGGGAAGAGATACTTCGCATGGAGCGGGTGACTTACCGGGAACAGGGAGTGGCCCTGCTGGAGAATTTCAGCATGACAATCTGGGCAGGCGAGATACTGGGTCTGGTGCCGATAAACCACCTGGGGCTGTCTGCCCTGGTTCGTCTGCTGCAGCAAAACCTTCCCCTGCATTACGGCTATGTGTATTATAAGGAAAGGCTGGTAAACGACTGGCGTTTTCCATGTACAGGTATGAACCATACCATCATGAACCAAACCGCCATAAATCAAACTGCCATGAACCGTGTCAGCGTGATTCGCAACCGGAGCTGTCTGGCGGAGGGACTGACTGTGGCCGACAATATTTTCGTGCTCCGTCCCGGATTCAGGAAGCGGCTGATGCAGCCTTATATACTGAGGGAACAGTTAAAGCCCTTCATGGAGGATATCGGAGTGGAGATTCCGGCCGACGCTTATGTGGAGGAGCTCACTAACTTTGAACGGTTTGTGGTGGAGCTGTTAAAGGCAGTGGTGGCAGGCAATCATCTGGTGGTGCTGGAGGACATAAGCACCTTCATAAGCGACGCGGAGCTGGAGCAGCTGAGCGGAATCCTGCATCACTACGCGAAAAAGGGCATGTCTTTTCTCTACATAGCCGCTCATTTCGAGGAAGCGCGTCAGATATGTGGTCGGACGGCCCTTATGCTGAACGGACAGATTATAAAATGCTTCCAGGCAAAGGATAAAGCGCCGGACCCGTTTTTTCTGCACTGCACCGAGGACTTTGACCGTCATGTGCGGGAGCAGATGAACCAGAGGCCAAGGCCGGAGGAAAACCAGATTGTGTTTCAGGCAGAGGGAGAACCTGCGTTTTCAGTTGCAAGGGGAGAATGTCTGGTGATGCAGGATTTGGATAACTGCATGATTCAGGAACTGCCGGTACATTCCATGCTGTTTTCCAACCTGAGCTATCTGGATAACCCTTGTTTTACTCTGGACCACTGGGTCAGAGGCGTGTGGGGAAGCAAGCGCGTTAAGAAAAGCCTGCGCCAGGAATATGCTGAACTTTTGGGGGAGGAGGTATTTGACCTGCCTGTGGACCGTCTGACGGAATGGCAGAAATACGACCTCATATATACCCGCATTTACCTTCAGAATCCTAAAGTCGTGTTCTGTGTGCAGCCCTTTAAGAGTGCGGAGGTAGCCCTGCGCATCCATATCATGGAGCTGCTGGAACGGTTTTTAAATAAGGGGATTCCTGTGGTGATTATGGCAGTGAACCTGGCAGATTCTCTGGCTCTGGCGGACCGGCTCCTGCGGGTGCGCCGGGGCGGGAAGGTACAGGAGTATCACAGGGATGAGTTCGCGGCATTGCCGGTGAATACGCCATGGCTGTATTTGTATCAGGAGAAGTACAGGGAAGAGTGGTAGGGCGGCGTGGACGGGCGGTGGGGCGTGGAAGAGTGGCAGGCGGAGCAGTTGAACTGAATGAAACAGGTGAACTAAATGAAACAGGCCGGATTATATACTGTACTGCATTTGGCAGGTAACAGTTTATAAGCCGGCTGTTTATAGTTAGTGGGAATTGAAGTGCACTGCGTGAGTAAAGCGGAGGCTATTTCGCTGCCTGCTCAGAAAACTGTGTGGTAACAAGGTCCTCATAGGGAACCCGTGCCGACAGTTCACCTGCCTCTTCCAGGATGTTTTCCAGAAGCTCAAAGCTTTCTTTCTCGAATACGGTGTCATCCTTCCAGGTATCCTGGTCCTTATAACGGCCTACGATGACAGCGAGTTTATCCACCGGTGTTTCCTTGAACTGGGGCTGGATGGTTTTGGCAATTTCCTCGGCGGAATGGGAGTTTACGTAGTCCATGCCCTTCTGGATGGCATTAGTAAACTTCTGAATGATTTCCGGGTTTTGCTCCACATAGCTCTTCCTGGCACAGTAAGCAGTGTAAGGGACATATCCGGATTCTGTTCCAAGAGAGGCTACCACGTACCCGCTGCCTTCGCTCTCCAGAGTGGTTGCAAAAGGTTCAAATTCCACGGTATAGTCCGCGTCATTGCTGGTAAAGGCGGCTGCGGTCAGCCCGAAATTGATGCTCTGGTCAATGGAAAGGTCTGTCTTTGGGTCCATGCCGTGTTTCTTTAGGATATACTCGAAGACCATCTGAGGCATGCCGCCTGCGCGTCCGCCGAGGACCTTCTTGCCCTTCAGGTTTTCCCATTTAAAATTGTCCTCAGGCTGACGTCCCACCAGGAAGTTGCCTGCCCGCTGTGTCAGCTGGGCGAAGTTCACAGCATAGTCCTGAGAACCCTCCTGGTATACGTAGATGCTGGCCTCGGAACCCATAAAACCGATTTGGGCGTCGCCGGAGATAAGGGCGGTCATTACCTTATCAGCACCAGCTCCGTTTACAAGGGTCAGGTCGATGCCCTCGTCCTCAAAATATCCCAGCTCAATGGCTGCGTATTGGGGGGCGTAGAAGATGGAATGGGCCACTTCGTTGAGGACCAACGGGGTGTTGCCGGAGGATGCACTGCCGGATGATTTTGAACAGCCGGTTAGGGCAGCTGCGGTCAGGGCTGCTGCCAGAAGAATGCTAATTGCTTTTTTCATCAATATGCTCCTTATATGATTTGGTATAGTATAGTCTATTAGGTCTGGGGGGAATCGGTGAATAAAACATGGGGAACCGAGAAATAAAATGGCTGATGGAAGCCGTGTTTTATACCGGCGTGATATTGAGTGGTCTTATAGAGAGTCTGATTTTATGGAAACCAATCGGATAGTACCTGGTTATGTATTTATTTGACTGGTATAGATATATATTTCCGTTTATATTTATACGTTGTTTAATAGCATTCATACATTCCCATTGGAAGCCCTCCTCTATGGGCTGGCATTGTTTTAATATGTCATTTAAAATGATAGTGGAGCGAAGTAAATCAACTGCGAAAAAAATAATGAATCCAATCAGCCAAATAGAAAATGATATTCGGTTTATATTCTGCAATACGGTGTCATATTTCAATAGTGACAGCTTCCATGAATCCCCAAATTGGCTAACATAAGAAAAGTCCTCTGTATATAAAGATAGAGTCCTGATATCTGTTAGGCAAATCTGACCAAAGACGCTTACAATGAAAATGGCAGGTAATAGATAAAATAGGCTTACCAATTTCTCAAGTCTGTAGATTCCCTCAATCGGAAAACCAAACTTGTTCAGACATCTTATGGCTCCAAATAATAGCGTTGCTGCCAGTGATAAGGACAGGATGATAGTAAGAAAATTAGTCATTCTTCATCTCTTTCAACATTTCGCGAAGTTTTTCCGCTTGCTTTGATGTGAGTGTATCCTTGCCGTAAAATGAAGCAATTAAGTTTTCTATCTTACCAGAAACTTTTGATAAATCTTGTTCTTCGATGATTTGAAAATAGTCTTCCCTGGAAACTAATGGTATAAATATATGGTGAAGACCTTTTCTCTTACTTACTGCACATTCTTTTTGTAAAATTCTTTTGAGTATAGTTCCAATTGTACTGACAGCATACTGATTTCGCTTTATTGATTACAACTTAAAAAACAATGATTTTTCTTGAGAATAGCTCCCATTCTTTGAGATATTCTGCACTACACCCTCCAAACCCCATTCTGTCACTTAAACGAATATTCAACAAAAACACTTGACAATAAAGAAAAAATGTAGTAAATATAAATATAAGGACATGTTATGGACATGACCGAAACTAGAAAATCCAAAAGACTGCAGCTTTTGGAAAGGGGAATAACCAAGGAGGTCAGAATGAACGAAAGTGTTAATTATTTGGATTACGCCAACAGCCCTCTGATGTGGGCAGCAGCGGCTTTGGCGGTAGCGGTGGTAGTGTTTCAGTCAATTCTGTTTATGAAGAGGTCTATGAAGGCGGCCAGCGAGTCGGCTCTTACCACGGACCAGGTACATAAGGCAATCAAGAGCAGTGTGATATCATCCATTGGCCCGTCCGTAGTAATCCTGGTCACCATGATATCCCTGCTGGTCACCATGGGTGCGCCGGTGGCATGGATGCGTCTGTCATTTATCGGCTCGGTCAACTATGAGGCCATGGCGGCCGGATTCGGTGCGCAGGCCATGGGAAAGACACTTCAGACCATGGATACCATGGCATTTGCCTGCGGCGTGTGGACCATGGTATGCGGATCCCTGGGCTGGCTGATTTTCACCTTCCTGTTCTGCGATAAGATGGACAAGGTTAACCACCTGATGTCAAAGGGCAATGCCAAGATGGTTCCCATCATTTCCGCGGGCGCCATGCTGGGCGCGTTTGCTAACCTGGCTTCCGGCAACTTCTTTACGGCCGAGGGCTCCCTGACATTTACCAACGCGCCGGCAATCGCTACCATAGCGGGCTGCGTCATCATGATGATACTGGTGAAGCTGTCCAGGGCCAGGGATATCGGCTGGCTCAGGGAGTGGGCATTTGCAATCGCCATGTTCAGCGGCATGTTCATCGGATATGCTGTCAGCGTAATCTAAGGAGGGTTAGAAGATGAAAAACGATTATTATTCTGGTACATATATCCCCGGAATCGTCAAATGGGGAAAGATTACACTGCTGCTGGGCATTTTCGCGGGATTCCTTCCTGCGCTGGTGATGGCCTTCAGAGGCTACATGCCTCCGGTGTCAGCCATTATCGCGGGTACTCTTATGCAGATCAGCGTAAGCGGAGCATTTTACATTGTTGAGCCCATTTCCTACTTCCCGATTCTGGGCATTCCGGGAACCTACCTTACCTTCCTATCAGGCAATACCTCCAACATGCGTGTGCCATGTTCTTCCGTGGCGCAGGAGGCAGCCGGAGTGGAGATGGGGACGGAGGAAGGCTCCATTATTTCCACTATCGGTATTGCCACATCCATTCTCGTCAATATCGTGATTCTTACCGTGGGAGCCGTTGCGGGAAGCGTTATCCTGAACATTCTTCCTGCACCTGTGAAGGAGGCGCTTAATTTCCTGCTTCCCGCGCTCTTCGGTGCTGTATTCGGACAGTTTGCCGCAACCCGTCCCAAACTGGGCGTGGTGGCCGCCATCATCGCCATCGGAATGAACTGGCTCATGAAGCTGGGCTTCTTAAGCTTTATACCGGGCAATCCATCCTATGTGGTTATTCTGGTAGCTGTATTTGGCTCCATCTACGCAGGCAAGCTTCTTTACAAGAAAGAGCTGCAGGCTGACTGATAAGAAGAGACTGATAAGAAGAGACTGATAAGAAGAGGCGGATAAGCAGAGACGGATAAGCAGAGACGGATAAGCAGGGACGGATAAGGAAAAGGGATAGGATACCTTGCACAAGCGCCCGGGGCACGGGCGCTGCGTGCACATGAAGGCTTATATAATGAGGAGGATGACTATGCTGTCACGCGAGCGGATGCAGGAACGTTTTTTGGAATTGGTTCAGATTTACAGCCCTTCCGGCGGGGAGAAGGAGCAGTGCCGATGGCTTATGGACTATTTTAAGGAGAGAGGAATAGAGGCTTCCATAGATGAAGCCGGAAAGGCATATGGAGGAAACGGCGGTAATATTATCGCCCATGTCAAGGGCGAGCCCTGTAATCCTCCCTTCTGTTTTGTAGCCCATCTGGACCAGATTGAGCCGTGTAAGGATGTGAAGCCGGTGGTGGATGGCCATATCATCCGCACGGACGGCACCACCACCCTGGGAGGCGATGATAAGGGGGCTGTGGCCTCCATACTGGAAATCGTTGAGGATATTGTGGAGACCAACAGGCCCCACAGGGAGTTCTATATCATGTTTACCGTCTCTGAGGAGACAAGCATGCAGGGAACCAAACACATGGACCCGTCCCGCCTGCCATGCAAGAACATGGTCATAGCGGACGCGACAGGCCCGGCAGGAATCATTGCCTATAAGGCCCCGGCCATGGAGGCCATAAGGTGCACGGTGAGAGGCCGTAAGGCCCATGCGGGCATTGAACCTGAAAAAGGAATCAATGCTGTGGTGGCAGCGTCCGGGGCAATCAGCCGGATGCATATCGGGCGGATTGACCAGGAGACCACATCCAATATCGGGCGGATCGAGGGAGGGGCAGCCACCAATATCGTGACTGATGAAGTGACATTTACCGCCGAGATACGTTCCCACAGCATGGATAAGCTTAAAAATGAAGCGGCCCACATGGAGGAATGCCTGAAGGCAGCCTGCCTGGAGATGGGTGCCGCCTATGAAATAGAGCGTGAACTGGCATATCCTTCCCTGGAGGTAAGCCTTGACAGTGATTTGTACCGCATGACAGCCCAGGCCATGGAGAAGGAAGGAATCGAACCTAAGCCCATGGTCATCGGCGGAGGCAGCGACGGCAATATATTGGCCGGGTACGGCTGCAGCAGCCTTATATTAAGCGTTGGCATGATGGATGTACATACGGTACAGGAAGCGCTGGATATGGATGAACTCTGGAATGCCACCAGAATTATGAGACGGATGACAGAACTGTAAGTAAGATGACAAGGAATGATGATATGGACAAAGAAGAACTGAAACAGAGATGCCTCAATGTGATTGAGGAACACCAGGATGAAATCATTGCCCTGGGAAAGGAAGCTTATAAAACGCCGGAGCTGGGATATAAGGAGTTCAGGACAGGAAAACTGATGGAGGAAGCCTTTCGCAAGCTTGGGCTGGAGCCGGAGACCGGCGTATCCTATACCGGCTGCCGTGTATCCTCCGGTCCCAAGGGAAACGGTCCCAGGGTGGCGGTGATGGGCGAGCTGGACTGCATCATGTGCGACGCCCATCCGGACGCGGCCGAGGGAGGGCTGGTTCATGCCTGCGGGCATAATGTACAGCTGGCAAATCTGTACGGGGCAGCCTTGGGAATTCTTACGTCAGGTGTTATGGAGCACCTGGGCGGCGCCGCTGACTTCATAGCCATACCCGCGGAGGAATGTGTGGACTATGAGTACAGGAACCGCCTTATGAGTCAGGGAACCATCCACTATCTGGGAGGAAAACAGGAGCTTATGTACCGTGGGGGCCTGGACGATACGGATATGGTTCTTCAGTGCCATATGATGGAGATGGAGTCGGGAAAATGCTGCATCCTGGACACCAAAGGCAATGGATTCATCAGCAAGACCGTGCATTTTCTGGGAAGGGCAGCCCATGCCGGGTTTGCCCCGGAGCAGGGAATCAACGCCCTGAACATGGCGGAGCTGGCCATGAACAATATTCACGCGCTGAGGGAAACCTTCAGGGATGAGGATAAGGTGCGGGTAAGCATTGTAATCAAGGAGGGCGGTGGCCTGGTAAATGTGGTGCCGGAGCGTGTTGCCATGGAAATCATGGTTCGTGCCTTTACCATTGATGCCATGGAGGATGCCTCCCATAAAGTAAACCGGAGCATGAAGGCGGCCGCAATGGCTCTGGGGGGCAAGGTGGAGATTCACGACTGCATCGGCTACCTCCCCCTGAATACGGACCGCCGGATTGCCCGTCTGTACCGGGACAACATGATAGCCTACGAACACGCGGGGGAGGATGCGTTTGTGGAGGACTGGGAGACAGCCGGTTCCACGGACCTGGGGGACATTTCCCAGATCATGCCCTGCATGCACATCTGGGCAGGCGGCATAAAAGGCGGCCTCCACACGGAGAAATACCGGATGGACGACCCTTACACTGCCTATATTGTACCTGCTAAAATGATGGCCCTTACCATCATCGACCTTTTGTGGGACGGAGGCGCGAGGGGAAAGGAAATCATGGGGGATTTCCGCCCTGCCCTGACAAAGGAAGAATACCTAAATCTCTTAAAAGACCATCAGGTGGTTGATTTATACGACGCTTCTGATTTATAATCGGTATAAGGCGCGCTGTGCGCAAAAAATCGGGAGGTTGACAGTATAAATGATAGTGGGAGTAGTGGGGCCAAAGGAATCCTGCGGAATCATCAGGAAAGCAATTCATCAGATTGACCAGAGTCATGAGGTGCGTTTATATACAAGGGAGCTGGTAAGAGAGGCCGTGGATGTCATTGACA
>OJJF01000633.1_pt1 | contig 11934 bp, 11 predicted proteins | sample 1596121 | NCBI WGS metagenome assembly OJJF01 (sample SAMEA4350135, study PRJEB24818) | metagenome | biome: human; feature: gut; material: faeces | place: Denmark | collected 2013-09 | reverse complement strand
CTTTTACGAGACTTCCCTTAGGAAGACTATCAATTTCAAATTCATAAGTAGAAATTTTCTTTAAATTACTTTGATATTCTTTTGTTAATAAATCATAAATTGCCATGGATTTATTTTACCAAATTTTGAAATATCGCGTTATAGAATTAATAAATTAGAAGGATTTTTCCATCCTTTACTTCAATAAAAGGAGATTTATCTATATATTCGTTATCTACTCCAAGTGGAAATTCACTTGTTAAAGTTGCATTCTTTAATTCGTATTTTAAATTTTTAAGTGTTACTCCATGAGATATAGCACTTAATGAAAACACAGATAAATATCCTCTTTCTTTTTTAGGAAGTTCTATTGATTCATTTTCTAAAATTATATAAGTTCTATCTTCATCAATAATTTTAGCTTCATATCCTTTATTTTTTAAAAATAAAAGGATTTGAAAGTTTGCAAAAGTATGATCAAATCTACCTCCGATAACTCCATAAAGGATGAAACTTTTATACCCTCGTTTAATGCCTACCATTAAAGCATCAAACACATCAGTATCATCCTTTATTTCATTTAACTTTATTTTTTCTATATTGTCTGGGACTATTTTTAGACTATCAAAATCTCCAATAAGAAGATCAACATCTAAATTTTGCTTTATACAATTTAGATATCCTTTATCAGCAGCAATCAAAAAATCATCTTCGTGTTTTTCAATTTTGACATTAACGTCTATAGCCCCAACGACAATACAGTTACCCATTAATTTTCTTCCTTTTTATTTATTACAGGAAATACTCTATTAATTAATTCGATTGGTTTATATAAAATTAACATTCCAGCAACAGAGATCCAAACTGAAACAGGAACGTATGTTGATTGATAAATGAAGTTATCAACAAAAGTAATTGGTTGATATAAGATTGCTCCACTTGTCATATGGCCAAAATATCTAACGACCATAGCGCAGAATCCACCAAGAATAATTGCAACAACTTTGAATATGTTTTCTTTAACAGCAAACGGATTTTCGTTTGTAACAGTTTCACCATTATTAGCTAATCTTAATTCTAATTTCTTTTTAGCATAATAATTATTAACAGCATTATAGAAAATGCCAACAATACTATAGCCACTTAAAGCAACAAAGTAGTCAAATGGATAAGTTTGTAAACCATAACCATCTATTAAACATGTAATAAAGCCAAAGATGAAGCTTGATGCGATAAATCCTTTAAATCCACCATATCTAACAGCGATGATAAATAAAGGAATTGCACTGAAGTTGATACTTCCGCCATTTGCTTGAATTGGAATTCTAGCAAATTTATCTAAAACGACAGCTAAAGCAATTAAAATTGCAGTTTCTGACATTTCTCTAATTGTATATTTTTTAAATTCAAACATTCTTGATAATGATGCAAACATCATTCCAAGACCTGCAATAACAGCGCATACACCAAATGCTGTTGTTGTTGAACTTCCATCAACACCATAAATTGCAGTACTTAAGCTATCAATTGAAAATGCGTAAAATCCACTTAATGTAAGTGCAAAGAATACGCCAATAACAAATAAGAATGTTACTCCATATAAACTAAATGAAAGTTTTTTATTCTTTTTTGCAAAGAACCATCCTAAGAACATAGTTGCCACAGATAAAATTAAAACAACTAATGTAACGATAAATACAATTCTTGTGTTTACTAAATTAAATGCAGTTCCATCAATTGTAATGCTACCAAATAGTACATTATAAAAACCAACAAGAGTTGTAGCAGGAACGTTTCCAACTGCGCCTTTATTCAACGCAAATGAAACACTTCCAAAAGGGATAATTAAAATTAATAAAGTAGCAACGAATAATACACCAAATACTATTTCGTTAACTAGTTCACTAATTTTAGACTTAGAGTTTTCATTTTCCATACTTTACCTCCAATAAAAAATCTCTACGTCTAACGTAGAGAAAATCATTTAAAAAGATAAAATAATTCAATTCCTACGCTAGCATTACCTAGATCAGGTCAACGGTCAAACGAGTATCACGTTTATCTCAGCTCATTCTTGAGCACCCGCAAATATTATACACTTTGAAATATTAATTTACATTATAATTTCCATTACCATCATAAATGTAAAGCCGATTATAAAAGACCACATTCCGTAATGATCAAAATTACTATTTTTAAATTCTGGAATTAAATCATCAATTGTTACATATATCATTGCTCCAGCTGCAAATGATAATAAATAAGGTATTGCACTAGTTAATGAACTAGAAACTAAAAGAGCTAAAGCACCAAATATAGGTTCTACAATTCCACTCGCTGAGCCAAAAAGAAAAGCTTTAGTTTTACTCATTCCTTCTCCAAATAGAGGGATTGAAACTGCACTTCCTTCAGGAACATTTTGAATAGCAATTCCTATCGCTAAACTTAATGCACCCATCATAGTTGCGTTATTAAATTCACTTATTGCAAGTCCACAAGCTAGTCCTACTGCAATTCCTTCTGGAATATTGTGAAGAGCAACTGCTAAAAAGAACTTTAATTTCTTTGACATTTTAGCATTAGCAATACCTTCATGTTCTTCTCCACCAACACTTTTATGAATATGAGGAGTTAATTTATCAAGAGCATAAAGTAATAACGCGCCTAACACAAAGCCAACCACTGGAGGTAGAACGCATAAAGCGTTATCAAAGATTTCTTTACTTTTTTGTAAAGATGGGAGTAATAAACCAAAAAATGATGTGGAAATCATAATTCCACTTGCTAAACCGATTATTATGCTATTAGCTTTTTCTCCATATGGTTTTCTAAAAAAGAAAACAAATGAACTACCTAACGTAGTTGCAAGAAATACGCCTAATAAACATACAACAGATAAAATTGCTGAATTCATGAGAACTATTATAGATTTCCTATTTCAATCCGCAAGGAATATTATTAAGCCAATTAATTGGACTTAATCCATTTCCTTTTAAATAATCGTTTGTTTTTATAAAACAATTTGAATTGAACCAACCACCTTGATTTGCGCTTAATGGAGATGGATGACTTGTTTTAACTACTAGATGTTTTGGATTTGTTAAAAACTTTTCGTATTTTTTAGCATTATTTCCCCATAGTAAAAATACTATTGGATTATCACTTTCGTTTAATAAGTTCATTATATCTTTAAAGAGCAAATCATATTCTTTTATTTTATGAGAAAGTGGTTTATGAGCTTCTACTGTTAAATATGGGTTTAAAAGTAAAACTCCTTGTTTAGATAAATAACTTAAATTTCCAGATGTAGGAATTTCTATCTCTAATTTATATTCATTAATTATTTCTTTAAAAATATTTATAAGACTTCTAGGAAGAGCGATTCCATCATTTACGCTAAAAGCAAGTCCCATGGCTTGGTTAGGATTTGGATAAGGATCTTGACCCAAAATCACAACTTTTACATCTTTAAGAGCAGTAAATTTGAAAGCGTTCCACATATTTTCTTTTTTAGGAAAAATGACTTTTGTATCATATTCATGATTAACAAAAGTCATTAAATTTTGAAAATATTCCTTCTTAGAAATATCGTTAAAGAACTCTTTCCAAGTATTATATTTCATTAAAAACCTGCAATTCCTTATTATTTTACTAATTTTCCAGTTACAATTAATGCATGGAAAATTTCATAAAGAGTTTTTAATCCTAACCAACTTGTAATGTTATTAACATCTAGTGGAGGAGCAATTTCTACTAAATCCATACATGTCACATTTAAGTTTGCAATAAGGCCAGTTGCAATTCCAACTGTTTCAAAGTTAGTTAAACCAAAGTGTTCTGGTGTTCCTGTTCCTGGAGCGTATGCTGGGTCGTTAGCATCGATATCATAGCTAAAATAAATTTCATATTTAGGGTCTTTATATTTAGCAACTAAAACTGTAAGTAATGCTTCTACTCCAAGTTTTTTAACATCAATTGCTTTATAGACATCAAGCTTAGGATGTTTCTTAAAAGTTTCAATTTCTTGAGCTTCAAATCCTCTAATACCAACAAGAGTAATATTCCCATCTTCATATCCATATTCTAATGCTCTAAAAATAGGACATGCATGTGAATATTTTGAACCTTCATAAACATCGCAAATATCTGGATGTGCATCCATATGTATAATGACTGGAGTTGTTCCATGTTTCTTACAATTTTCAAAGAATGCTCTTTCACTGGCAATAGCGATTGAGTGATCTCCACCAAGAATAATATGGAATCCATCATTTTTTAAAAATTCATTTTGGATTTTTTCCTTTAATGCTTCAAAATCTTCTGCATCATAATTTCCATAATCAAAGATTTTAACTTTTGTTAATGAATTTCCAACCATATCTAAAGCTGGTAAATCATAACTAAGTTCTCTTAATTTATCTGGAGCAAATGATGCACCTTTTCCAACACTTGCGTTTTTATCAAAAGGTACACCACAAACGAAAACATTAGCTTCATTTTCGTTATTTACCATTAAATCTCTAAATTCGTTTTTCATTTTATTTTGCCTTTCTAATAGAGTTTTGAATTGATTTATCTGCATCTTGAGAATATTTATCTAATGTAATTTTGTTTCTCATTGTATGAGTTAAATTACATGGACCTCCAATACAGCCACCTTCACAAGCCATACCTTCAATGAAGTTTACAGCGCTTGTATCTTTCTTAAATTCTAATAAAGCTTTCTTGATGTTTTCCATTCCATCAACTGCAACGCCATTAACTTTGAAGTCATAATTTTCATCTTTTAATACTTCGTTAACTGCATTTGATAAACCACCACATTTAGCAAATCCTCTTCCAAAATATGAACCACCATATTGACCATAAGTATCTTCTGGGAGTTCACCAACATTAATTTCAAGACCATCAATCATAGCTTGTAATTCTTCAAAAGTCATAGCACTATCAACTAAATCCTTGACTTCTGCACGTTTTATTTCGCTCTTCTTTGCTGTACAAGGTCCTACAAATACTACTTTTGCATCTGGGAATTTAGCTTTAATGTATGCACTAATTTCAGCCATAGGAGAAGGTGAAGTTGAAATATATTTAGCTAAATCTGGATAGAATTTTCTAATATATAAAGCGAATGCTGGGCAGCATGAAGATGTTAATTTTCCTCTTTCGATTAACTCTTTGCTTTCTTTAACAGCAACCATATCAGCACCTAAAGCAGCTTCTACAACATCATAGAATCCAATCTTTTTTAAAGCTGAAATAATTTGACCATTCTTATATTCAATAAAGTTACCACCAATTGATGGAGCAACAACTGCGAAAACTTTAAATTTAGTATTGTTTTCACTTTCTTTAATCCAACCAATAATATCCTTAATATAGCTAACATCAACGATAGCTCCGAATGGGCATTGATATGAACAGTGTCCACAGTGAATACATTTTTCATCATTAATTGATGCTGCGTTTGTAATTGGATCTGGACTAATTGCCTTTTGCTTACATGCTCTTTCACATGGTCTAATTCTATTTTCAATCGCTGTATAAGGACAAGCCTTAGCGCACATACCACAGTTTACACATTTACTCTTATCAATTTTTGCATGTAATGATTCATCAAAACTAATACATTTTCTTGGGCACGCTTCAGCACATCTATGAGCGATACAGCCTCTACATGCATCACTTACTGTATAACCACCAAGCGGACATTCATCACAAGCGATAGGAATAACTTGAATGACGTTTTCATCTTCTTTTGATGTATGAAGAGCTAATTTAACTCTTTCTTCAACAATTGCTCTTTCTTTATAAATACAGCATCTCATTGTTGGTTTTGGACCTGGGACTACTGCTTTTGGAATATCATAAAATGATTTTTCTAAATCTCCTGCACTTAAATGTTTTACTACTTCTTTTAATACTCTATATCTGAGTTCTTGAACTCTTGTATCAAATTTTGGCATCTTAAAACTCCTTTGCTCTCATTTATGGATGTATTTTAGCATTTTGGAGTTAAAAAGCACTATAGTATTTACTATAGTGCCTTAAAATCATAATAAAGTTCAATTATTAGATCTTTGTTTTTCCTTTAACGTAACCAGTATAAGCTTCTTTAAGAATTTCTTCCATGTCTTTAACCATAGGAATTCTTGGGTTAGCTGGTGTACATTGATCTTCGTATGCTCTATATGATAATTCTTCAGCAGTGCTCATCCATTGTTTTTCATCGATTCCTTCTGCTTTGAAGTTCATCTTTTCGCCACATTCAATACCTAAATCATAAACAGCGTCAGCAAGTGCTCTAACACCTTCTTCAACAGTATTAAATTTAAGTCCAATTAATCTAGCGATATTTGCATATCTTTCATTTGCATCATAGACATTGTATTTTGGCCATGTACTAAGTTTTTGTGGGACTTCACCATTATACATAATTGTAAATGGTAATAAGATTGCATTAGCTCTTCCATGTGGAACGTGATACATACCACCAACTTTATGAGCCATTGAGTGATTCATACCAAGGAAAGCATTAGCGAATGCCATACCTGCCATAGTTGAAGCGTTATGCATTTTTTCTCTAGCTTCTAAGTCGTTTTTGCCGTTTTTAACACATCTTGGTAAGTATTTGAAGACCATTTGTGCAGCTTGAATTGCTAAAGCATCTGTATAGTCTGTAGCAAGCATTGAAACATAAGCTTCAAGCGCGTGAGTTAAGACATCAAGTCCTGTATCAGCTGTAACTGAAGCAGGTAAATTTGTTGTAAATTCAGCATCAACAATAGCGATTGTTGGAGTTAATGAGTAGTCTGTTAATGGATATTTAATGTTATTTGCTTTATCTGAAATAACAGCGAATGGAGTAACTTCACTACCTGTACCTGATGTTGTTGGAATACAAATAAGTTTTGTTTTCTTTCCAAGTTCAGGATATTTGAATGCTCTCTTTCTGATATCCATGAATTTTTGTTTTAAATCATCGAAATTAACTTCTGGATTTTCATAGAATAACCACATACCTTTAGCAGCGTCCATTGAAGAACCACCACCTAAAGCAATAATTGTATCTGGTTCGAATGATCTCATTAATTCACAACCTTTTCTAACAGTTGAAATATCAGGATCTGGTTCGACATCTGTAAATAATTGAATTTCAACGTTATTTCTTCTAGCTCTTAATTGATCAAGGATTTTTTGTAAGAATCCAAGTTGAACCATTGATTTATCTGTAACGATAAATGCTTTATTGACGTTTTTAGCATCCTTTAAATATTGGATACTGTTTCTTTCAATGTAAATCTTGCTTGGAATTTTAAACCATTGCATATTATTTCTCCTCTTACCAATTCTCTTAATGTTGATTAAATTAACAGCACTAACGTTTCCGCTAACACTATTATGACCATAAGAACCACATCCTAAAGTCATTGAAGGTAAGAATGAGTTATAAATATTACCAATACCACCAAATGTAGTAGGTGAATTCCAAATAATTCTACATGCTTTCATTTTAACACCGAAAGCATCGACTAAGTTTTTATCTTTTGTATGAATACATGCACTGTGACCTAACCCATTGAATTCAACCATTGCTTCTGCTTTATTGAAACCATCTTCTGTTGAATTTGATTTAATTAAAGCAAGTACAGGTGAAAGTTTTTCTCTTGTTAATGGCTCTTCAGGTCCAACTTTTGAACATTCAGCCATTAAAATTGGAGTATCATGTGGTACTTCAAATCCAGCATTATGAGCAATTTCCCATGCTGGGTGACCAACTAATCCTGGGAAAACGCCTGTTACAACACCATCTTTATTTGGTTGGAACATATATTTTTCAAGTTTAGCTTTTTCTTCTTTATTACAAAGATATGCACCATATTTTTTAATATCGTCGATAAATTCTTTATAAATTTCTTTATCGATAATAGCAGCTTGTTCTGAAGCACAAACCATACCATTATCAAATGATTTTGACATTAAAATATCATTTGCAGCTTGAGCAACATTACATGTTTTTTCAACATAAGCAGGAACGTTACCAGCTCCAACACCAAGTGCAGGTTTTCCACAGCTATAAGCAGCTTTAACCATTGCGTTGCCACCAGTAGCAAGAATACATGCGACACCTGGGTGTTGCATTAATGCAGTTGTTGCATCAAGTGATGGGTGAGCAATAAATTGAACGCAATTTTTTGGAGCGCCAGCTTTAACAGCAGCTTCTTCAATAATTTTTGCAGTTTCAACACAGCATTTTTGGGCATTTGGATGGAAACCGAAAATTATAGGGTTTCTTGTTTTTAAACTAATTAATGATTTAAAGATAACAGTACTTGTTGGGTTTGTAACTGGAGTAACACCAGCAATAACACCAAGTGGATCAGCAACTTCAGTAACTCCTGTAACTGGGTCATCACTGATAATGCCAACTGTTTTTAAATGTCTCATCGCATTGGTAATATATTCGCATGCGAATAAGTTTTTTGTACATTTATCTTCGAATACACCTCTTCCCGTTTCTTCAACAGCAATACGTGCAAGATATTCGTGGCGGTCTAAGACACTTGTTGATACTTTTGCAACAATATAATCGACTTGTTCTTGGTTTAATTTTCTGAATTCATCAAGTGCTACGAGACCTTTTTGTACTAATTCATCAACTTCTTGACATGCTTTTGGATCTAAAACTTTATCCATTCTTTTTCTCCTTTATCTCTTTAAGGTAAAGTTCATGAGATAAAACAGCTAAAGATGCAGCTAAGTCAATGTTACTTAAAATGATATTTTTAGGAACATTGATTTTAGATGGAGCAAAATTCCAAATTCCTTGAACTTTTGCATCAATCAACTTATCAGCAACTTCTTGTGCTGCGCTATCTGGAACAGTAATGATACCAATTTCTGCGTTCAACTTCTTAAGTGTTTCTTTTGTAAGATTGTTCATGTCATAAACATGTTTGCCGTTGATTTCTTTATCGCCATATAAATCAAAGGCAGCAACAATATTAAGGCCATAGTTTTCAAATCCTTTATAAGCAAGTAATGCTCTGCCAAGGCTTCCGACGCCAACAATAACAGCGTTTGTTATTGTTCGATAACCTAAGATAGTTTCGACATCTTTAATTAAGATATCAATATCTCTTCCCCTATTTGGTACTCCATCAATAGAACTAATTAAAGCGATATCTTTTCTTACTTGTTCTTTGTTGAGCTCTAGATCATCAGCAATAGTTTGACAAGTAATAAAATCAACTCCATTTGACTTTAAGTCACGAAGGAGGTGAAGGTAGGTAGGTAATCTACGTAATTGGTTTTTTGTTAATTCTTTTGATTTCATAATTTTTCCCAAATCGGTATTTATTTACCGAATAAATAATAAAGGATATCTCCCTAAAAATAAAGTACTATTTAGTAAAAAAATACTGAAAGCGCTTTCAGATTAAATTATCTGCAATCACGATAAAAATTAAAGTAACAGCCAATTATTAAAAGTGAGGTTGTAACGATTTGAGTTACCGAAGTACTTATAAACGCACCTAAGCTAAAAATAAATACGTTAGGTACGAATAAGTGTGTGCAGAAATTCAATATAATTACGCCTAATAAAACTGATGTTCCTATTAAAGCGTTTTTCATACTTTTGCCTTTTGCAATGTTTTTTAAGCACCAAATTGTGACATAAATAAAGAATAATATTGTAAAAATATGTAAACTAAATTCAAAAATATTAACTGGGCAATTCGCTCCAGTCATCGAAGATAAGAAATTCTCAGTATCAAACCATAAATAAAAAGATAGTATTGAAATCATTACTATGCTTAAAACAATGTTTACAGTGGATGTAACTAAAATTAAGATTCTACCTAAGAAATTTTTCATTTATTTAATTAACTAATTTTGTTCATTCTATATCCAATACCAATATCGGTACGAATAAGTTTTGATGATTTTCCGCCTTTACTTGTCTTCCTTCTAATACCGGCCATAAATACTCTTAAGCCATTTTGATCTTGCCCATCTTTTCCCCAAACATGATTAATTATGTAATCATATGTAAGGGTTTTACCTAAGTTATAGGCAAGTAAAACTACAATTTTATATTCAAAATTTGTGAAATGCACTTCAACACCATTAATAAAAATAGTTTTTGCATCGTAATCGATAGCTAAGTTACCATTTATAAATAAGTGTTTTTCTTCTTCAACAATGTATCTAAGTTCTTTTCTCATACGTGCGTAAAGTTCGTTTACATTGAATGGTTTAGTCATGTAATCGTTAGCGCCGGCATCTAACGCAAGGACTTTAACTTCAGTTGTACTTCTATTGGATAAAACAATAATTGGTAATACGTTATTAAAAGATCTTATAGTTTCGATAACATACATTCCATCCCTATCAGGAAGGTTTAAATCCATTAGTACGATGTCTACAACATTTTTAATGCAGTAGTCAATTCCTTCTTGCGCACTATTTACATATGCGACTTTATAACCTTTTTCTTTTAAATCATTTTTGACTTTTGATTGAATTCCTTTGTCGTCTTCAATGATTAATACAACTTTGCCAACTCTTTCCATATATGAAAATTATACACATCTCAAACTAATTATGACAATTTTTTTGAAAATTAACTGAAAATTTTGTTGAAATTGCAATACGTGAGCATGTTAAAACTTATTTCGACACTATCTAGCCTTTTTGATATAATTATTTCATGAAAAAATTCGATTATTTAATTGTTGGTTCAGGCTTATACGGAGCTACTTTTGCTCATGAACTAATAAAAAACGGAAAAAAAGTACTTATAGTTGAAAAAAGAGACCATATAGGCGGAAATATTTATACTAAAAAAATGGATAATATTGATGTTCACTTATATGGCGCACATATTTTTCACACTTCTGATAAAGAAGTTTGGGATTACGTAAATAATTTAGTTAAATTTAATGATTTTATTAATTCTCCTTTAGCAAATTATAAAGGTAATTATTATCATCTTCCTTTTAACATGAATACCTTTAAAGAAATTTGGGGTGTTACTACAGCTGATGAAGCAAAAGCAAAAATTGAAGAAGAAGTTAAAAAAGAAAATATAAAAGAGCCTAAAAATCTTGAAGAACAAGCTATTTCATTGGTTGGTAGAACAATTTATGAGCGCCTAATAAAAGGATATACAGAAAAACAATGGGGTAGAAAAGCTACTGAACTTCCAAGTTTCATTATTAAAAGAATTCCTTTAAGATTTGAATATAACAACAACTACTTCAATGATATTTATCAAGGTATTCCAATTGGTGGATATACACTTTTAATAGAAAAGCTTATTGAAGGTGCTGATTTAATGCTTAATACTGATTTTTTAAAAAATCGTGAAGAACTTGAAAAATTAGCAGATAAAATCATTTATACTGGTCCAATCGACGAATTTTTCGATTATAAACTTGGTGATTTGGAATATCGTTCATTAAGATTTGAATTAGAAAGACACGAAAAAGAATTTTATCAAAAAAATTGTGTTATAAATTACACAGAATATGAAGTTCCTTACACAAGAATTATTGAACATAAATATTTTGAAAATGATAAATCACCTGTTACTTATATTACTAAAGAATATCCAGATGATTATAGTTTAGGAAAAGAAAGATTCTATCCTATTAATAATGATAGAAACAATGAATTAGCCGAAAAATATAGAGAACTTGCTAGAGATGTTAAAAATGTCCGTTTCGGAGGAAGACTCGCTGATTATAAATACTTCGATATGGATGACACTGTTAGAAAAGCTCTCGATGACGCAAAAGAGGAATTAAATATTAATGACAACTAATAACTTATTTACGAACATTGAAGAAAAAGGAAAAAAAGATAAGTTATTCTTTCACTTTTATATCGTATTATTAGTTTTTAGTTCAATTTTCTTATTTTTTAGTATTGGTTTATTAATTTATAAAC
>OJJF01000620.1_pt1 | contig 12204 bp, 8 predicted proteins | sample 1596121 | NCBI WGS metagenome assembly OJJF01 (sample SAMEA4350135, study PRJEB24818) | metagenome | biome: human; feature: gut; material: faeces | place: Denmark | collected 2013-09 | reverse complement strand
GCTGTGTTTATCGTTAAACTTACTCTTGTTAATTTAGAGAAAGAGAAGGTACATGCAAGGTTATGGTTACGTTAAAGGAAATTGCACAGGAATGCAATGTTTCCGCCACCACGGTTTCAAATATACTCAATGGGAAGCCCAAGGTGAGCGAGGAAACCCGGCTGAAGGTTCTTGATGTTGTAAAAAGAAGGGGCTACCAGCCCAATTATATTGCCCAGGGCCTGAGAAATCAGAAAACCAGGACGATAGGAATCATTGCGGAGGATATTGCGCAGTTCAGTACGCCCGGGATGATAGAAAGCATTATGGCGTTCTGCGAAGAAAAGGGATACCGGACAATTGTGCAGAACCTGCGTCTTTATGCCAGATGGCAGGAGTCCTGGTTCAACAACGAGGAGGCCTACAGATCCGTATTGGAGCCGGCCCTGCAGGAGCTACGTTCCATTAAGGTGGACGGATTGATTTATGTGGCCGGACATGCGAGGATCATCCATTTTTTCAAAGAGGATCTTTCCATGCCTGCGGTCATGGCATATGCTTATACGGATTCTCCGGCGGTGCCTGCGGTAGTGATTGAAGACGAGCAGGGCGGTTATGATATCATGAAGTATGTATTGTCCATGGGACACCGCAGGATAGGAATTATCGGCGGCCGTGCTGACAATATACATACCAAGAAAAGGCTTCTGGGCGCCCAGAAGGCCATGTTCGAGGCGCAGGTGCTGTATAATCCCGACTGGGTCAGGTACGGCGCATGGGACAGGGATTCCGGTTATGAGATGGCAAAGCCGTTGATTGACGCGGGAGTGACTGCTATTTTCTGCATGGCGGACCGCATGGCGGGAGGCGTATATGACTATCTGGAGGAATGCGGCCTGAAAGCGGGAGTGGATGTGTCCGTGGCGGGCTTTGACAATCAGGATGTGGCGGAATATTTCCGTCCCGCGCTGACGACGATGGCGCTGCCGCTGTCCGAAATAGGGCACAAATCCGCGGAAATTCTGCTGAAGGAAATTGATGGGGAGTGGAAGGCTGCTTCCGGAGGAACGCCGGTGGAAATCGGGGTTCCCTGTACTCTTGTGGTCAGAAAATCGGTGGGGAAAATAGAGGCCTGAAGCCGGCTGGGGCAGCCGGCGCGCCGAAAAAGCTTTACGGGCGCCAAAGACAGCGCACCGGGGAAGCTGTCCTGGTAAAAATGACCCGGAGATTATGTTAATTGAAAGCGCCTGTTGATAAGAAATACTGTAAAAACCGAACCTGAGGGATTGCGGATGGAAAACTCTGCAATCCTTTTTTATGCCGCTTTGACCGGATATAACCGGAGCTAAAGCGGCTTTTTTCGGGTTTTCCTGGCAACAGGGCAGGGAATTGGGTGAATATGCCGGTGGAAGAAGCGGCAGGCGGTTACCGGCCTGTTTAAAGCGGGCGGTTAAAAAATGTGTGATTGTGTTTAACGTTGTACTATTGTATAACAGACAATACTGTATACAATTTGAACAAAAATATCGTTTCGCACACCTACAAAACCTATGTTAAAATGTATATAATCTATAAAAAACACAGAATATTAAAAGTCTTATTGACAATTACAAGAATAATGATCTATAATCCAACTAAACAAGAGGTTTAACAATAAACAAAAAATAAAACTTTCAGGAGAGGGGAAGAGTGAAAATGAAGTTTTTCCAAAACAAGAAAAAATGGAACTCTTTTAAAATGTTCCTTTACGTTCTGCCTTTTATTGCACTGGTACTGGTTTTTTCATATTATCCGTTATACGGCTGGGTATACGCCTTTTTTGACTATAAGCCGCCCAAGCCCTTTTCCATCCATGATTTTGTAGGCCTGAAATGGTTTAAATCCCTGGTGGAAAACCCGATTAAAATCCAGCAGCTCCTGCAGGTCCTTAAAAATACCTTCGCCATGAGCGGCATTACGCTGGCAACCTCCTGGCTGCCCATGCTGTTTGCAGTATTTATGAACGAGCTGCGGTGCGTGCCCTTCCGGAAGTTTGTACAGACGGTTACCACGCTTCCCAACTTCATCAGCTGGGTTCTCGTTTATTCCGTAGCGTACAGCCTTTTCAACAGTACGGGCATGGCAAACACCCTGCTGCAGACACTGGGGATTACCACGGAGCCAGTCCTTTTCCTCCAGTCCTCGGAGCATGTATGGCTGACGATGTGGCTGTGGCTCACCTGGAAGAACCTGGGCTGGTCGGCCATCATGTACATAGCGGCGATTTCAGGAATTGATGATGAAATGTACCAGGCAGCTAAGGTGGACGGCGCATCAAGAATGCAGATGATTTGGTACATCACCATTCCCAGCCTCCTTCCCACCTATTTCGTATTGCTGATGCTCAACATTGCCAACTTCCTTTCCAATGGTATGGAGCAGTACTACGTGTTCCAGAATGCTTTCAACAAAGAAACTATCCAGGTGCTTGACCTGTATGTGTACAATACGGCAATGGGAAGCGGCAGCTATTCCGTATCCGTTGCAATCAGTATGCTTAAGAGCGTAGTCAGCGTCATCCTTTTGTTCTTTGCAAACGGAATGTCCAAGCTGATCCGCGGCGAAAGCTTTCTGTAAGGGAGAGGAGGAGAAAAGATGAGCAAAGAAACGGTTCGCAAAACGAAAATGCATCACAGCTTCGGCGATAACATGCTGGGCGTTGTCTGTTACATCATATTCGCCCTTTGCGCCCTGGTTTGTATTTATCCCTTTTACTATATTTTCATCAACACCATAAGCGCCAATGATTTAAGCGCGCGGGGCGTGATTCTCTTCTGGCCCAAAGGAATCCATTTCCAGAATTATATCAGTGCGCTCCGGATTGACGGCCTTTTCCAGGCTGCCAAGATATCCGTGCTGAGGACGATTATCGGTACGGTAGGCACGGTAGGGGCTTCCGCGTTTCTGGGATTTATGTTCACCCAGGACAATATGTGGCACAGGAAGCTGTGGTACAGGCTGGTGGTGGCTACCATGTATTTTAACGCAGGAATCATTCCCTGGTACCTGACCATGAGAAACCTGCACCTGACCAATAATTTCTGGGGTTATATATTTCCGGCTGTTGTTTCACCGTTTTATATTATCCTGACCAAGACCTTTGTGGAGTCGGTGCCCAAGGAGCTGCAGGAAGCGGCCCAGATTGACGGCGCGGGAATCATGAAAATTTTCTTCCGTGTCATGCTGCCGGTTATCAAGCCCATTATGGCTACCGTAGCTATTTTTTCCGCGGTAAACCAGTGGAACTCCTTCCAGGATACCCTGCTTCTGGTAACTGATACCAAGCTCTATCCGCTGCAGTTCATCCTGTATCAGTATCTGAACCAGGCAAGCTCGCTGGCCGGCCTTGCCAATACCAATAACAGCGCGTCCATGGCGGCGGCGGTGGCTACCAGCCAGACACCCACCAGCGTGCGTATGACAGTAACGATTATTGTAGTAATACCGATTATCCTGGTATATCCGATTTTCCAGAGATATTTCGTAAAGGGTATCATGATTGGAGCCGTAAAGGGCTGATCACCGCTGCCGTAAAGGAATTCTGTAAGGAAAGAAACGGGCGGTTTAAAAAGGTAACTGTGAAAAAATGGACAGTTACAGAAAAAGTAAATAACGGAAGGCGGACCTTTTACGCAGGGCAGACCTTCCGTTATACATAGACTCAAAAGGAGGGTTTTTATATGAGAAGGAAACGTTTAGCATCCCTGGCGCTTGCAGCTGTTATGACAGCATCTGTCGTTCTTGCAGGCTGCGGACAAGGGGAAACAACACAGGCGCCGGCAAGCAGCGGCACGGAGCCGGCAGCAGCAGGCACGGAAAGCGGGACAGAAGCCGGTACGGAAGCCGCAGCTTCCCAGGGAGCAGCTCCTGTAGTATCCCATGATACGGAGATGACCATTGAAATCTACGATAAGGCGGCCAACTAACAAGGAATCCCGGCCGGCTGGTTCCGGAAGGTGCCTAAAGACAAATTCAATAACCAGCTGAACATCATCGCACCTCAGGTATCCGGAGACGCCAACTCCCTTTATCAGACGCGCAGCGCGTCAGGCAATCTGGGAGATATCGTTATCATCGACAACTCCGAAATGCAGGACTGTGTGGAAGCCGGCCTGATCATGGATATCGGCGATATCATTGGCAGTTATGAAAATCTGACAAAGTACAAAGAGCAGATTGATCTGTTCAACGGCACCATGAGCGGTGTGGAAGCGGGAAGCGTATATGCAATTCCCTGTAATATGAACAGCAACGGTCCCACCGCGTTTGTAGGGACAGAAGTGGCAAGTGCCCCCAGGGTTCCGTGGGATCTGTACGAAGGCCTTGGCTGCCCGGAACTGAAGACTACGGACGACCTGCTTAACATGCTGAAGGATATGCAGGATAAGTATCCCACCAATGCGGCCGGGGACAAGGCGTTTGCCATTACCATGTGGAAGGACTGGGACGGCACGAGTATTGAAAATGCAAACCTTTTGACCAACTGGTTCGGACAGCAGGTAAAGGAATCCGTACTGCTTGGAAATGACAATACAATCATGCCTCTGACAGACAAAAACGGCGGCTACTATAAAGCCCTCAAGTTCTTCTTTAAAGCAAACCAGATGGGCCTGGTAGATCCTGACGCTGCCACACAGGACTGGACCACCGCCTGCGACAGCAAGATGAAGCAGAAGAGAGTTTACCTGTTCTGGTATAACTGGCAGAATGGCTTCTGGAACACACCTGAGCATGGACAGAACCGTGAAAACTATATGTACGTACCGGTAGAAGAACTGAATTTCTTCCAGACAGCCGATTCCTATTACGGCGATGGCCGTGTATGGGGTGTTGGTTCCCAGGTTGATGAAGAGAAGAAGTTAAGAATTATGGAACTGCTTGACTGGCTGGCATCCCCTGAAGGACTGACCTATCAGCACAACAGCCTGGAAGGCTTCATTTATACGGTAAATGACGACGGCACCTATACACTGACGAAAGAAGGACAGGATCGTTTTACCGGAGATCTCCAGGTTCCCGAAGAATTGGGCGGCGGCAGCTGGAGCGACGGCAACAACCAGATCAATCAGTGGATTGTAGGAAGCGCGGAAATGAACCCTGTTACCGGAGAATATTTTGAAGCAAATCTGTGGTCCTCTACCATTGAAATGAACCAGACTGCAACCATCAATGAGTGGTCCGAGAAATTCGGGGCCAAAAACGAAGTGGAATATATGAGAAATAAAGGCCAGCTTGGTATGGTCGCCAACGTAAATATTCCTCTTGGAAGCGACAGCACGGATATCGCCCTGGTAAGAAGCCAGTGCAAGAGCGTAGTATGTGACGCTTCCTGGCGTATGGTATTTGCAGCGGACGAAGCACAGTTCGATCAGATGTGGGACGATATGTGCACACAGCTGGAAGGCTTCGGCTGGAACGACCTGGTTGCCTTTGACACTGAGAAATATCAGGCTGTCATTGATGCAAGAAAAGCAGCAGAATAAGCAGAATGGACTTTGAAGCATAAAATAAGGCATAAGCATCATTAAAATGATGAAAAAAGTGGGGGCTGGCGGTTGCCGGCCCCTTTTTTTCCGTAACAGTTCCTGTTACAGGTTTAAATCTGTGTTTTGGCCCGCGGACAGGAGAATTGATTCATGGAAGTATCGCAGGCAGATCCGCGATATACAGGAGGGAGAAAAAATGAGCCTGAAAACAGTGTACCATCCCTATTTCAAAATAGGCGCGGCAGCGCCCGCAAAGGCTTTTTCCGATGCAAGGGCGCAGGAAGCGCTTCTATGCCAGTACGATTCCTTAACATGCGAAAACGAAATGAAGCCACAGCATCTGTTAGATGAAGAAGAAAACAGGAGAAACCCCGCGGCGCATGACCGCTGTCCCGCAGTCAGCTTTCAGGGAATACGCGTGGCATTGGATTTTGCCAGGGAAAACGGCATGAAAATGCGGGGACATACGCTGGTATGGCATAACCAGACGCCCCGTTGGTTTTTTACAGAAAGCTACAGCGACAGGGAGGATGCGCCCCTTGTGGACAGGGAAACCATGCTGGCCAGGCTGGAAGGGTATATCCGCAGCGTGCTTTGCTTTGTCCAGGAGGAGTATCCGGGAATCATCTATGCATGGGATGTGGTGAATGAGGCTGTGGAAGACGGGGCGCTGCGCAGATCCTGGTGGACGGAAACCGTGGGAGAGGATTTCATTTTGCAGGCTTTCCGGTTTGCCAGGAAATATTGCGCTCCGGGAGTGGATTTATTTTATAATGACTATGATACTTTTGTGCCCTGGAAGAGGGACGTTATCTGTGAGCAGATTTTAAAGCCGCTGATGGCGGAAGGGCTTGTGGACGGCATCGGCATGCAGTCGCATATGACCATGCAGACGCCGTCTTTAGAGGAATATGAGAAGGCGGTTTCCGTATTCGGCGCGTTGGGGCTCCAGGTGCAGGTTACGGAGCTGGACATCCATAATCCGGATCCGTCCCGTCCATCCATGGAAGCGCTGGCTGCACGCTACAGGGAGGTGTTCACCATACTCACCCGGGCAAAAAAGGAAGGCCTTGCGGACATCACCGGAGTCACCTTCTGGGGAATGCAGGATGAAGACAGCTGGCTTACCGGCTTTCGCAAGGAAAGAAGCTATCCCCTTCTGTTCGCTGATGGCTTTCGCCCCAAAAGCGCTTATCAGGCGGTGCTGAGCGTGCCCGGAAGAGTGGAGGAGGACGGACAGGACCGCCTGCCAGGTGGGGAGCGGTTTGCTTTCTGGGAAAAAACGCCGGTTTTTACCAGGGAATATCATGTGAACCCATCACACCCTCAGGCCGGTGATGAAAATGACGGCAGCCCGGAGCATCCCTTTGCCACTATTCAGGCGGCGGCCAATCTGGCCGGGCCGGGAACGAGGGTCTGGATACACGGCGGCGTCTACCGGGAATGCGTCCGGCCTGTCAGAGGCGGGAACGGCCCGGAGGAAATGGTGAGCTTTGAAGCTTTCGGGGACGGCGAGGCAATCATCAAAGCTTCTGTAATTGCGGATACTTTCAGCGTAAGCGAAGGCTGGAACCTGCGTATCCCCGGCCTGGGGAAAAACCTGCCGGAGGGAATGCGGATCTGGGAAACCAGGTTGAATCCGGAGGAGTTTAAGGGCTATAACCCCTTCTGCGCAGTTAACATCCTACATGACCGCCTTTTTATCGAATATGAAAAAACAGACATGACCACCTATTTAAACCGCAGAGGCATGGTATTCTGCGATGGGAAGCCGTTAAAGCAGGTGGCGCTGTATTATCAGCTGGGAGAGACGCCCGGTTCCTATTGGGTGGAGGCCAACGGACAGACCGTGCATTTCCGTCTGGAGGATGACGGGGATCCGGCGGAGCATCTGATAGAGCTTACCTGCAGGGAGCAGTGCTTTGCTCCCGAGGTGCCGTTCCTTTCTTACATCCGGGTGAAGGGGCTAACCTGCGCCCACGCGGCCACCGGCGCCCCGGTTCCCCAGAGGGGAGCCATATCCTGTTATCGGGGACACCACTGGATTATTGAGGACTGTAAAATTGACTGGTCCAACGGCGTGGGGATCGATATCGGAAATGAATGCTGGCACCACACCTATGATCCGGATCAGGTGATCGGACATACGGTGATCAGAGGTTGTGAAATAAAGGATGTGGGAGTTTGCGGCATCGCGGGCATGTTTGCCACGGATCTGCTGATTGAGGACAATTATATAGAAGGAACCGGCTGGCAGAAAATGGAGCTTTCCTGGGAAGCAGGGGGCATCAAGGTACATAACAGCGTCAACAGCCTGATCCGACGCAATATTTTTACCAAGACCTTCCGTGCCGACCATCTGTGGATGGATGTGGGAAATGAAAACAACAGAATCACCCGGAACCTGTTCCTGGACGGACTGGAACAGCGGGAAGCGATTTTCATAGAATGCTCCAGGGACGGGATCAACCTGATAGACAACAATATTTTCTGGAATGTGGAAGGCAGGTTCCGTCCGGAGGATGTGCCGGCAGAGCCGGGCTCCACGGGCTGGTACAAGATGGAGGAAAAGGGAGTTGTCAACGGATATGCGGTTTACGGGGAAGGAACGGACCGTCTGCATGTGGTGAACAATCTGATCGGAAGATGCCGCAGCGCGGGATATTTTGTCAAGCCGGTGGCCTTCCGCATTGCCGGAAACGGCAGGGGCGGAACCTCCAGGGAGGCCAGGATTATGAACAACCTGTTCTATGACTGCGGGGAGGCGGCAATCAAATTCCCGACCAGGGACAACGATTCCCAGGGCAATCTGTATGTGAAAATGCCGGGCGGTTATCTGCGGATCCTGTATCCCGCGCCGGAAAACTGTCTTGATTTGGATGCCTGGAGGGAATTTTACGGCTTTGACAGGGAAGGGCAGGAGGGCTGGTTTAACGTCAATGTGGATACCGAAAAGCTGACTCTGGAATTTGCCGGGGCGGACAGCCTGCCGGAGATGAGGCATCACGGAACCGGCAGACAGAAATACGTGACAAAGCCGGAGGAGGTGCTTCCTGTGGCTGCTTCCATGGAAACCGCGGATGATTTTTACGGTCCATATTATGGGGATTGCCGGGTGCCCGGGCCTTTTGCAAAGCTGGAAGAGGGGAAAGTATATGAGCTTGACCCGAGAAAATACAGGAAGTAAGGAGTCATTATGGAAGTCAGAAATCCGATTATCGGAGCGGATATGCCGGACCCTGATCTGCTCCGGGTAGGGGATACCTACTATATGGTATCCACTACCATGTTTTACACTCCCGGAGCGCCGATCCTTCGTTCGAAGGATCTGTGTCACTGGGAAATCGTTTCCTATGTGTTTGAAACGCTGGAAGACAACGATATTTACCGTTTGGAAAACGGCAGGAACGCCTACGGAAAAGGGCAGTGGGCCACCAGCCTTACCAGGCACAATGGACGCTACTACGCCTGTTTTGTCAGCCATGATTGCGGGAAAACCTATATTTTTTCTACGGATGATATAGAAAAGAGCGGCTGGGACAGGGCGGAAATCGGGGAAGTGTTCCACGATATGTCCTTCCTGTTCTGGGAGGGGATCCCCTATCTGGTGTATGGGAACGGGAAAATCTGCATCGTGGAGCTGGAGCCGGATCTGGGTGGCGTCAGGGAAGGCGGAATGCGCAGGGTGCTTATTGAAACAAAGAAGGAAGGCATGCGGCTGCGCTGCGAGGGCTGCCGGGCGCTTGTAAGGAATGGTTTTCTCTACCTGCTGTTGATTGACTGGCCGGAAAACGGCGGGCGCAGGGAGGTATGCTACCGTTCCCGCAGCCTGGAGGGACCTTTTGAATTCCGGGTGCTGATGGATGATGACTGCGGTTTTTCCGGACATGGCGTGGCGCAGGGCACTTTGATTGACAGCGAGGCGGGAGACTGGTATGCCATGCTGTTCCAGGACAGGGGCGCTTCCGGACGGATACCGTTTCTGATGCCTGCGCGCTGGGAGGATGACTGGCCGATCCTGGGAATGGAAGCACAGGAGGAAGGAAAGGGAGCGGGCAGGATCATTCCGGCGCATTTCCCGGTGCCTTTTGCCCTTTATCCGGCCCGGCCGCTTGTTATCAGCGACAGCTTTTGCCATGAGGAAAACAGGCTGGCGCTTCCCTGGCAGTGGAACCATAATCCCATCCCGTCCTGCTGGTCGTTTACGGCCCGGCCCGGATGGCTGCGGCTGACAACAGGCCATGTGGCCGCCGGACTGACTGACGCCAGGAATACCCTGACCCAGCGGACCCTGGAGCCGGGCTGCGGCTGCCAGGTGACACTGGATTCCTCCGGCCTGAAGGAAGGGGATTATGCCGGACTGTGCGCGCTGCAGGGGCGGTACGGGCAGATAGGCATTGCCGTGGAAAACGGGAAGAAAAACCTGCTGTATCTGCAGAAAGCTGCCGACGGCAGCATTCTGGAATTCAGGAAACCGATAGAAGAGGCGGTTGTTGAGCTGCAGATAGTATTTGATTACAGAGAACGCGCGGATAAGGCATATTTTGCCTTCCGTCAGGCGCCGGGTGACTGGGAGACGGTGGGAAGTCCGCTGGATATGGTTTTTACACTGGATATGTTTGTAGGATACCGGATTGGAATTTTCTGTTATGCCCTGAAAAGTACGGGAGGGCATGGAGATTTCAGGGACTTTTCGGTAAAAGGGCTGTGACGGTCCGGCAAGGGACATATCCGTACCGGGCAGCACCTTTTGCGGGCGGCGCTTTGGAGCGGCCGCAAAGGAGCGCCCGGCGGAACAAGAAAAATGACAGAAGGAAAAAGGAGAGGCAGGAAAGTGATTACATTATATATTAACGAGAATAAAAAACTGGGACACATCAACCCGGAAATCTATGGACATTTCAGCGAGCATCTGGGTAGATGCATCTATGAAGGGCTTTATGTGGGAGAAAATTCCGAAATCCCCAATGTGAACGGCATGCGTACTGACGTGGTGGAGGCGTTAAAGGAAATGAAGGTTCCGGTACTGCGCTGGCCGGGCGGCTGCTTTGCGGATGAATACCACTGGAAGGACGGCGTGGGCCCGAAGGAAAAACGGAAGAAAATGGTGAACACCAACTGGGGCCGCGTCACCGAGGATAACAGCTTCGGCACCCATGAATTTTTTGAGCTGTGCGAACAGCTGGGCTGCAAAACCTATGTGAACGGAAACGTGGGAAGCGGTACTGTACAGGAGATGAGCGAATGGGTGGAATACATGACCCTGGACGGCGTGTCCCCCATGGCGGACTGGCGCCGGGAAAACGGCAGGGAAAAGCCCTGGAGGGTAGATTATTTCGGCGTGGGCAATGAAAACTGGGGCTGCGGCGGAAACATGACGCCGGACTATTATGCCCAGCTGTACCGCAGATACCAGACCTACATCCGCTGCTATGACCGGACGGCCCCCATTTTCAAAATCTGCGGCGGGGCCAACGCGGACGATTATGAATGGACGGACACGGTGCTGCGGGAGTGCTTCAGAAGCCCTGCCCCTGCGGAGGCCCATGGTTTTATGGACGGCCTGTCCGTACACTATTATGCGGGTGTGGAAAAGGGACTGCATAAGGGAAGCGCCACGGAGTTTGGCGAAGAAGCCTGGTTCAATACCCTGTCCAGGGCTTACGGAATTGAAGAAGTGCTCATGCGCCACAGCGCTATCATGGATCACTATGATCCGGAGAAAAAGATCGGCATGATGGTGGATGAATGGGGCTGCTGGCATGATGTGGAGCCGGGCACAAATCCGGGCTTTCTGTATCAGCAGAACACCATGCGGGATGCGCTCACTGCAGGCGTTTCCCTGAATATTTTCAATAAGCACTGCGACAGAGTAAAGATGGCCTGTATCGCACAGATGGTGAATGTGCTTCAGTCCGTTATCCTCACGGAAGGCCCTAAAATGATCAAAACACCGACCTATCACGTATTCCATATGTACAAATACCATCAGGATGCCGATCTTGTGGAAAGCTACGTGGAAGGCCTGAAGGAAATCGGCGTGGAGGAATTCCAGGTACCGTCCCTGCATGAATCCGTATCCGTTTCTGCAGACGGAACCGTGAACCTGACACTGAATAACCTGTCTGTGACAGAGGACAGTGAAGTGGAGGTAAGCTTCGCGGAACTGGCACCGTCCAAAGTGACAGCCAGCATCCTCACGCAGAAGATGGATGCCTATAATACATTCGAAAATCCGGAGTGTGTGAAGGAAGTGGAATTTACCGCATATGAACTCACCGAAAAGGGCCTGAAATTCCGCATCCCCGCTTCCAGCGTGGTACTGTTTCGCGTGCAGTAATTGAGAAAGACGGGCGGGGAAATTATGGAAGCAGAAGGAAAAAAGCATTGCCTGAAATGTCTCCTCAGAGAGATGGACAAGGATGCCTATTTTCAGAACCTGCATGATTACATTGCCGGCCTGGATGAAGATATCAAGGCGGACGGTGAGCTATATGAAGACAGGCTCGCCGTCTGCAAACAATGTGATATGCTGCAGGAAGGCATGTGCAGGGCCTGCGGCTGCTTTGTGGAGCTGCGGGCCGTAATCCGGGTGAACGGCTGTCCTTATGATAAATGGTAAATCTGAAAGAAGATACGGCAGTTTCCAAAAAGGAGCACTTGCGGCAGCAGCAGAGAAAGAAATCCGGGAGATAAGCAT
>OJJF01000619.1_pt1 | contig 12204 bp, 10 predicted proteins | sample 1596121 | NCBI WGS metagenome assembly OJJF01 (sample SAMEA4350135, study PRJEB24818) | metagenome | biome: human; feature: gut; material: faeces | place: Denmark | collected 2013-09 | reverse complement strand
GTAATAAATCCTCATCCCCTCTGTCTCCAGAATGTACCCGAAGCAGTCCATATTGTCCGCATGCTCCACCGGCACCGGTTCAGCCCTAAGACAGCCCGCGTCCTCCGGAAGTTCCTGGTAATAATTGTAAAATTCATCCTTAATGCCCATAAGCCGCAGAAGCTCCACCACGGTGGCCCTGGGGTGGATAACGCAGATTTTCCTTCCCAGGATACAGTAATTGTAAGAAATCAGGGACCCAAGGCTTCCCACATGGTCTGCGTGAAGATGGGTCAGCAGCACATATATCTGCCTGTATTCCCTGAGATTGCTGCGCTTCATCAGAAGCTCATATACTGTCTCGCCGCAGTCCACCAGGAACAGGCATCCGTCCATCTCAAACCAGGCAGATGTATTTCCCATTGCAGGATTAAAGGCGCTGCCGCATCCGAAAAAATGCAGTTTCATAACACTTCTCCTCTCATAACTGGTTTCATAACCCTAATCACTCTTTGATTCCGGCGCTGACAAAGCTGTTCATAAACTGCTTCTGCAGGAAGAAGAACGCGATGAGCAGCGGCAGGATAATGATAAAGGTGGCCGCGCAGACATTGGCCCACTGCATGTTGGCCTCTTTGGACTTTGCAAAGATAGCCAGGCCTACGGTCAGCGTACGGTTGGATGGCGAGTTGGTCACAATCAGAGGCCACAGGTAGTTGTTCCAGTGGTAGCTGACGGAAATAACCGCAAAGGACATATAAGCAGGCTTTGCGCAGGGCATGTACACCCTCCAGATGGTCTGCCAGGTGTTGGCGCCGTCAATTCTGGCCGCCTCAGCCAGGGCCTTTGGAATGGATTTAAAATGCTGCCTCAGCAGGAAAATAGCCAGGGCGCTTCCAAAGAACGGCAGCATGATGCCCACCTTTGTATCGGTCAGTCCCAGGTCAGCCAGTGTCATAAAGTTAGGTGTGATGAGAACGTCATTTGGAATGATGATCTGCATGAAAATCACGGCAAACACCAGGGTCTGTCCCTTAAAATCCATGACAGCCAGCGCATAGGCAGCCAGAGTGGATGTGACAAACTGTACACAGAAGGTCACCACCACCAGTATCAGCGTATTCAGGTAATACCGGGCAAAGGGAATGGCATTCCACACATAAGACAGATTCCCAAAGGTAAAACGGCTGTTGGGAAGAAAGGTCATATGGAAGGTAGGCTCGCTGAAGGCGGTTCCCACCAGCCAGACCAGAGGAGCCAGCCACATAAGCGCCAGGGCCAGGGCGAAAACGGAAATTGCAGTGCTTTTAACTTGTTTCATACCGGCTCCCTCCTTTAATTGTAATGTATCTTCTTATCCTGGCTGATGAATCTGGGCAGGGACACCACAAGCAGAAGTCCCAGCATGATTACGGTCAGGGCCGATGATACGCCGTAGTTGAAGTTTGTAAAGCCCTGCTGGTAAATATAGTACAGAAGCAGGGTACTTGCATTGTTGGGCGCTCCCTCTGTCATGATGACCACATGGTCCACCAGCTTAAAGCAGTTGGTAAAGGCAATCGTGGACACAAACAGGAAGGTGGGCGCCAGCAGGGGCATGGTGATGCGCCTGAACACGGTCCAGTTGCCTGCACCGTCAATCCTGGCAGCCTCCATCACCTCATCGGATATACTCTGGATGCCGGACAGGAAGAACACCATCAGGTATCCCGCCTCCTTCCAGACATACATCACCGCCATGGCCGGAAGCACCGTACTCTTGCTGGACAGCACATTCATGGGCTTTAAGCCGATGGCGATTAACAGCTGGTCAAAAAGACCGTTCTTTGCCATATAAATGAACATCCACACGCTGGCAATGGCAATCATAGGCATAACCACCGGGTAGAAATAGGCCGTGCGGATGAATCCCACCCGCTTGCCCTTGCGGTTTACCAGAACCGCCAGGCCAAGGCCCACCGCCATACTGGGAATCACCGTCATAAGAGCGAATACAATGGTATTTTTCATTACCTTCCAGAACAGCTTGGAACCGGCCAGCTTCACATAATTCTCAAGGCCGATGAACTCGGCGCCGTCCATACCAAGCTTGTACTTTGAAAGGCTTAGATACAGGCTCCTGAATATAGGGAACACTGTAAATGCCAGCATAAATATAAGCGCCGGGGCCATCAGGGCCCAGGCTGTCGCATTATTCCTGATTTCACGCTGCTTCTTTGTCTTGGTTTTCATCCTCTCACCAGCCTTTTCATATTCCGCCTGCCGTGCCGCGGCCTGTGACACGCCCCGGTCTCTTAAGGCGCTGTATATGCCCGGCTGCGCAGCAAAGGTCCTGCCTTTGCCGCGCATGGTACCGGGCCACAGCGCCTTATTGTTTCCTAACAGGTATTACATTTACGTTTCATTCGTTCTATTGGTACTCTGACAAAACTTCCTCTGCCTGCTCCTGGGCAGCGTCCAGCGCTTCCTGGGCAGACATATCGCCAACCACGGCTGCCTGGATATTGTCATTTAACACTCTCCAGATTTCTGCCGCATTATATGTAGTAAGCTCAGGCTTTGCGTACGGCAGCTGCTCGTAAGCAACAGATGCCTGGGGAACCTCTGCGTAATAATCCTTAATCAGATCCGTGTCAAAGCATGACTGTCTTGTAGCCACATAACCTGTATCCAGGCTCCACTGTGCCGCTCTGTCCGTAGAGGTGGCAAACTTGATGAACTTCCATGCAGCCTGCACCCTGTCCTCGGAAATATTGCTGGAGATATAGAAGTTACCGCCTCCTGTTGGCGCGCCCACTCTCTTATGGGCAGGAAGGAAGGCTGTTCCGAAATCAAAGTCCGCGTTGTCGTGGATATTGGCCATGTTGCCGGTGGTGTGGTAAATCATAGCCACTTCACCTGCAAGGAACTGGGTGGGCAGGTCGGTCCACTGTACGATTCCCTCTGCCATGCATTTATACTCATTCTGGAGATCCAGCCAGAACTGAAGGGCCTCCACATTCTCCGGTGTATTAAAATATACGCTCTTGCCGTCTTCGCTCATCAGGTTCTGTCCGTCGGTGCTGTTCTGTAAGCAGAAGCCCGTAAATGCCCACTGTGCGGAACCGGAATTCAGCGCGATTCCCACGCCATAGCGGCCGTCATTTGTCAGCTTCTGGCCGTATTCAGCCAGTTCCTCCCAGGTGGTAGGTGGCGCTTCCGGATCCAGGCCCACTTCCTTAAAAGCATCCTTGTTATAATACAGCACCATGGTGCTTCTCTGGAATGGTATGGAGTAAATCTTTCCGTCCACATAGGAATCTTCCATGAAGCCCGGAAGGAAATCATCAATATAAGCTTTTCCCTCATCCCCGTCAGCCTCAATCAGTTCGTCAAGAGGCATGGCCATGCCTGTGGATGCCATGGTGAAACGCTGGGTTGCAAGACTTACAAACACATCCGGAGGTGTTCCGCCCTGCATGGCTGTCTGAATCTTTGTCACGGTATCGTCATAATTGCCTGTATAGACAGGCTCCACGAAAATATCAGGGTTCTCCGCATTAAAATCCGCACATATTTTTTCAATCAGCTGCGCTGCAGAACCGCCTACATTAACCGGGTAATAAAATGTAAGGTGAAGTGCGCCGTCGTCAGCCTTAGCTGCGTCATCCTTGGACTCGCCGGCGCTTCCGGCTGTTTCCTTAGACTGCTCTGCGGCCGCCGGGTCTGTGTCCGTACTTCCTCCCTTTCCGGAACATCCGGTGACGGCAAGGCCTGCTGCCATAGTCATGGCCAGGACAGCTGCTGCAATCTTTTTTGTTTTTTTCACAATACATACCTCCTCTTAAACTATTGGGAATTTGTCATCTGTTCTGTAATTTCATCATAGCATTGTATTTGAAACGTGTCAATATTATTTTAAGGCATTTTGCACATTTATCCTATATTTTATCCGGGTTTTACATGAATTTTTTCTACTTTTTGCATGTTTTTTACATTTTAACGTATTTTTATCAAGCTGTCTCATCTACAGATTTCTATTTTTATTGAATCGTATCCGCAACAGTTTTACAAAATGCCCGCCATATGGTAAAATTGAACCAAATATATAACCTGGAATGCATCACTTAAGGTGCACCATTTGAAAGGAGAACCGGCAGATGACTACTATCAAAGACATTGCTAAAGCGGCCGGAGTGGCCCAGGGCACCGTTTCCAACGTTCTCAACGGTAAGGGAAATGTGAGCAGTGAAAAAATACGGCAGGTCATGGACGCCGCCTCTGCCCTTGGCTACGTGCCCAATGAGCGGGCCAAGCTGCTGAGGAAGGGCAGGTCCAATACCCTTGGGGTCATTCTCCCCAACATCCGTTCCAAACAATATATAGACTTCTATCTGAGTTTTAAGGCATATGCGGAAAATCACGGCTACAGCGTGTCCCAGTACCTGACCAGCGACGACAACCGGGAAGCGGAATACGCAGCAATACAGGAAGTCCGCTCCTCCATGGCCCAGGGCATGGCAACGGTCTCCTGCTGTTCCTTCGCCGGCGCCACCCCCTACCTGGACGAGCAGGGCATGCTGACGGACCATGTGGTATTTGCGGAACGCCGTCCTCCCTTCTCTGCCCCCTATGTCGGCTTCGATTACCACAGGGCGGGAAGCGAGCTGGCCTTAAGGGCGCTGGAGCGCGGCTTCTCCAACCTGTGCCTTCTCACCGGAAGTCTCCAGCTGCCCAATGAATCCGACTTCTATAACGGGTTCATGGGCGTCATGGGTTCATCCGGCTGCCGGGTAAACCACATCCAGACAGACCCCTACCGCAAGCTGCAGAATATCATGCAGATGTTCGGAAACGCCGCTCCCCAGGCCATCTTCATCTCCAACTACGGCTTCGCGGAGAGCGTCAAGGATATATGGAACACCTTCTATTCCGGGGACAGTCCGGAAATTTACACGGTATCCCCCATGTTCACCATGCCGGAAAATGACTTCCAGAAATATGAGCTGAACTACCGGCAGTTGGGAAAGATTGCGGCGGAATGCCTGATCAGGGACATATCAGAAGAAAAGGCGAAAAAGAGTGGTTCGGAAGAAATAGGCGAACCGCAACAGCGGACCGGACAGGCCAGCGGACATCCCTGCCTGCTGCTGGAGAATTCCGGCTTCAGAGACTGGTTTGCGGGCATCCTCATCCCATCCTCCAAAGAGCCCTTAAATGTGCTGACACTGGACAGCCCCAGCGCCTACACCATGCGCAACCTGTCCCGTATCTACACCAAGAAAACCGGGGTCCCTGTGAACATCACCATCTATTCCTACGAGGAGATATACGAGGCCTTCAACCATATGCGCCATGATTCCGTCTTTGATGTACTGCGTCTGGACGTGACGTGGCTGTCCTGGTTCGCGGACAAAATTCTGCAGCCCCTGGACCAGATTGACCCTGATATCTCCAGCTGCCTGGACACCTTCTTAGACGGAACCATCAACCAGTATTCCATAGTGAGGGGCAGGGTATACGCCCTGCCGTCCACTCCCAGCGTACAGCTGCTGTACTACCGGAAGGATCTGTTTGAAAGTCCTATCTACCGCAGGATGTATCACGAGACATACCGCCAGGAGCTTAGGCCGCCTCAGGATTTTAGGGAGTTCAACCAGATTGCCGGATTCTTCACCAAGGCACGCACCCCATCCTCCCCTGTGGAATACGGGGCCACCATGACGCTTGGCTCCACCGGGGTGGCCGGCTCCGAATACCTGGCCCGCCTGTTCAGCCACCAGGAGAATCTTTATAACGAGGACTGCCGGGTCACCCTGAATTCCCCCGCGGCCATTGGTTCCCTTAAGGAGCTCATCGCCCTGAAGGAATACTCTGACCCCAAGTACTGTTCCTGGTGGACCAACACAGCCACCACCTTCGCGGGAGGCAATGTGGCCATGGCCATCCTCTACAGCAACTATGCCTCGGATCTTCTGAGCCACTCCTCCCAGGTAGCGGGAAATATCGGATACGCCATGACGCCTGGCAGCAATCCTGTCATCGGAGGCGGTTCCCTGGGCGTGGCCAAATATACCAAACGGCCTGAGGACGCTCTATCCTTCATCAAATGGATGTGCAGCGAACCCGTGGCCTCCGCGGCCACGCTGTTAGGCAGCGTATCCCCCTGCCGCAAGTCCTATGACAATTACGAGATACTCAACACCTTCCCCTGGCTGAACCTGGCCAAGGACGGATTCGGACTGGCCCACGGCCGCCGTACCCCTGAGTTCTCCACACAGCCCTTTGATGAGCGCAGCTTCCTCAGCATCATAGGCATGGCAGTGAAAAATGCCTACAGCCAGGTCATGACGCCGGAGGACGCCCTGAATTACGCACAAAAGCTCTATGACGAACAGTTTAGCCGCACCAATATATAAACGCGCCTTAAAACACAAGTTCCAGGCAGGACATCCCTTTGAGGGTTCCGGCCTGGAAGCTTATTTTAAGACGCGCTTTTCTTTGTCTCAGCACAGCTTTTCCATGACAGATGCCGAGGTCTTTTCATTATTCACGCTGCACCTGTCATAGTATGTCCTGTAATATTCCGTGTACAGCATATCAATCAGGAAGAGCTGGCTGATTTCCGCCGAGGAAGAGCCTGCCTGCAACGGACTTTCATTGGCCCCGCACAGGAGCGTCAGGTCCGCGTAGGCCGTAAGAGGCGATTTGATGAACCGGGTCACACAGACAATGGCCGCTCCTGCCTGCCTGGCCAGCTGGGCCACGTGGATGGTGTCCTTGGTAGCCCCGGAATAGGAAAAGATGACAGCAACCTCTCCACTGGACATGGTGGAGGCCATCATGGCCTGCATGTGGGAATCAGAGGCACAATAGACCTTCGGCTCAATCTTCAGGAACTTATCAGCCGCCTTCATGGCTGTCGTCATGCTGGTACCCACACCGTAAAAACAGATGCGTCCGGCCTTGTGGAAGCACACAATGACCCGCCGGAACACATCCTCCTTTAACAGGGAGTGGGTTTCCTTAAGAGCCTTTATATTGGAACTCAGCACCTTCTCCGCCACCTGGGAAAATGAGTCCTCCAGGCTTATGTCGCTCTCCATCTGTCCGAATCCCTGTTTTCCCTCGTGAAGGCTCAGGGACAGAAGCATCTTAAATTCCTGGTATCCTTTGCAGTTCATGGTCTTACAGAAGCGGAACACGCTGGTATCCCCCACTCCGCAGGCTTCGGCCAGTTCAGTGATGGACATAAACAGAACCTTCTTGGGGCTGCTCAGGATATAATCAGCCACCTTTTTCTCCGCCTTCGTAAACTGGTTATACCCGCCTCTTATTTTCAACAAAAAATCCTCTGCCATTTTCCTTCCTCCTTATGCGGCCCGCCCTGTGAAAAATAAATTTACTCCTATTATAAAAAAAAATATTTCTTTTAGCAAGAAATGTAGTAGAATTAAATTAAATAATTGCCATTTTCAAAGAGGGGGGCTGTATTATGAGGCGTATTTCAAAAAAGGAGCTTTTGTCCATCCCCAACCTGATGGGGTATTTCCGTTTAATTATGATTCCTGTGTTTGTGTGGCTGTATCTGAAGGCATCCACAGATGCAGACTATTACAGGGCTGCCATTGTCATGGGCATATCCTCCATCACTGACATGTTCGACGGAATGATCGCCAGAAAATTCAATATGATTACAGAGTTCGGTAAACTCCTGGACCCCCTTGCTGATAAGCTGACCCACGGGGCCATCCTGCTCTGTCTGTGGAGCCGTTATCCCCTGATTCTGCTTCTTCTGGTCCTGTTTGTGCTGAAGGAAGGCTTCATGCTGGTCATGGGCGCCGTTAAACTCAGGGAAGGCAAAAAGTTAAACGGCGCCAAGTGGTTTGGCAAATGCTGTACCGCCCTGCTGTTCGTGGTGCTTTTTCTCCTGCTGCTCTTCCCCCACATGTCCCTGGTTACGGTCAATCTACTGATTCTGTTGTGTGCGGCCGCCATGCTCATCACCCTGCTTCTCTACATACCGGTATTTCGCAGTATGTGACCAATTCAGTGTGCGGCAGAAGCAGTATGCGGTAAGGGCAGCATTGCGGCCGGAGCAGTATGCCCTTTACTGCCGCGCTTCCTTATACACTCTCTTAAGGGTGAAGCCCCTGCCTCTCACCTCATTAATCTGGTTGATAATCATGAATGCCTCCGGGTCTTCATCCATGACCAGGCTGTTCAGCCTGGGTAAATCCCGCCGGGAGATTACCGCCAGAATCATTTCCTGTTCCCTGTGGAGATAACCGGTCTCCATATGCAGCAGGGAGGTTCCGCAGTCAATGCGCTCCGCTATGAGGCGGTTGATTTCCTCATGCTTTCTGCTGACAATCTTAACCTGTATTCTGGCATTTCCCCACATAAGGACCTGGTTCAGCACCATGGTGTATACAATAATCAGTATGATACCATAGAGAACGGCATGGGAATCAGCCGCAATCAGCTGAAGGCCCAGAACCACACAGTCCATGAGGTACAGGGTCATGGACACATTTACATCCAGCTTTTTCTTAAGCACCAGGGCAGGTATATCCATCCCCCCAGTGGAGGCGCCAGCCCGCATCACTATGCCGATTCCACCGCCTATGAGCAGTCCCGCATAGAGCACCGCCACCAGCTTCTCCTCCAGCACAAAGCCCCCGAATCCGCTTCCCTCCAGCACCCCCAGTATGACCGGGTAGATAATGGTGCTGAGCACGGTTGTCAGGGCGAACTGTTTTCCCAGCACCCATGCCCCCAGCAAGAACATGAGCACGTTAAACACGCTGACAAAAAGGCTGATGGGGATGCCAATGCTATGGTTCACAAAGAGGGCCAGGCCCGTGGTCCCTCCGGTAATGAGTCCGTTTGGCACAATGAACAGCACCACTGCCGCCGCGTACATTATATTTCCCAACACAATCTCACCCAGGCTCAATACAATTTTAGCCGTCGTCTTTTTCTTTTCCATGATTTTAGTCCTTTCTCACTGCACCGGAATGAATTCCTAAATTAAAAGACGGCAGTTCTCTCTGCCGTCCTGACGTCTCAAACCTTCTATAATACAGGCTCCCGGTTCCGCCGGGGCCTTCCCTGTACGCTTTCAGTACCATCATGTTCTGTCCGTTCTCTGTTTCGTATAATGAATCCTGCGTTTTATGGTAGCATGTTTCCCCAAACCTGTCAAGAGCCCCTTCCATCCGTTCATCCATGTGATAAACTGTAAGGCGGAATACTCCAACCAGCAACAGAGGCCCCGCGATATTCACCAGGCTGGCCAAATGGAACGAATTGGGAATCCTGCCGGGAGGTGCCAAGTCCGAGGTCCGCGCCGGTGTGGTGGGATGTTCCAACCTGACCGCGGGCGGCCTGGAAAACTGCGGCCTCATGACCCCGGAGGCAGCCAGCCTGGCAGGTCCTAAGCTCCGGGCGGTCTGTGAGTCCCTGGGCATTCCTCCTGCGCTCAATTTCGGCCCCTGTCTGGCCATCGGAAGGCCGGAGATGGTGGCCACGGAACTGGCCCGGGCTCTTAATGTTGAGCAGCCTGGTGACAAAGGTCCCCACAGAGGACATGAAGGCCCTTACAGGCGGACAGATCATTGTGAACAGCGATGCGGATGAGTCTGCGGACATCCTGGAACAAATCATTATCGGCAAGAGACAGGCACTGAATATATAGGAGGGCGGCTATGAAACGGATATGGATTGACGCCGGCAAGTGCGATGGCTGTCTGAACCGCACACTTGCCTGCATGAATGCCCACAGGGCAGATAAAGGCAGCATATATGATTTGGATCTGACAGACCCTTCCAATGAAAGCCGCGGCTTCATCCACCGGCAGCCGGGCGGTTCCTACCGCCCAATCTTCTGCCGCCACTGTGACGAACCGGAATGCGTGAACTCCTGCATGAGCGGCGCCCTCTCAAGGAACCGCAAAACAGGAATCGTGGAATACGATGAAAAACGGTGCGCCGGATGTTTCATGTGCGTGATGAACTGTCCCTTTGGCGTCCTTAAGCCTGACACCGCCGCCCGCAGCCGCATCATCAAGTGCGATTTCTGCAAGGACAGCGGCAGTGAACCCAGCTGCGTGAAGGCCTGTCCAAAAAAGGCAATCTGGATTGAGGAGGTGCAGTCATGAGATATGTTATCGTAGGAGCCGGCCCTGCCGGCATCAGCGCGGCCAGGCCACTGCGCCAGCTGGACAAAGACGGTGACATCATCCTGGTATCAGAGGATAACCAGGTTCACTCCCGCTGTATGCATCACAAATACCTGAGCGGTGAACGGGGTGCAGAAGGAATCAGCTTCATTTCGTCCGACTTCTTTGAACAAAACAGCATAACCTGGTATCCCGGAAAGACAATGGTCCGGCTGGACTGCAAAGAAAGCCGTATCCTGTTGGACGACGGCACCTTCCTCCCCTATGACAGGCTGCTGCTGGCCAGCGGCGCCTACTACCTTCTTCCCCCTGTTCCAGGCCTTAAGGAAGCAGGAAATGTCTACGGCTTCCGCGATTTGTCCGGCGCCCTGGCCATTGACAAGGCGGTAAAGCCAGGGGCCGGGGATGTATGCGGACTGTCCGGCATCTGGCCCAACGCCATGAAGCAGGGCGTCATCGCTGCCAAAAACATGTACGGCATCCCCACCCCCTATGAGGACACATACGCCCTGAAGAACACCATGAACTTCTTCGGCCTGCCGGCACTTTGCATTGGGGATATCAACTGTCTGGACAACCGCGCTCTGGTCATAACAGAGGAGGACAGCAAGAACTACAGAAAGGCCCTTGGTGGAGGACGGTGTATTAAAAAGCATACTGATGGCAGGAAATATCTCAGGCAGCGGCATTTACCAGTATCTGATTAAAAACCAGATAAAATTTCTGCGGCTTTGACACGTCAAAAGGCGCCTATACGTGGGACACGGACCTGTGCCGCGAATAATTTTCACTCCAGATATCACAAAAAACCCCGGAAGATAATCTTCCGGGGGTTTTTTACTGTTTGGGCACAATATCAATTCAGATATACTAATTTATGATTTAAGCGTATAAGCTTGCCGAAATTATTCGATGATGCTTACAACTCTACCGGAACCAACGGTTCTTCCGCCTTCACGGATAGCGAAACGAAGACCCTGCTCCATAGCTACCGGATGAATCAGCTCTACGGTCATCTCTACGTTATCGCCAGGCATACACATCTCAACACCCTCTGGCAGATCGCAAACGCCAGTAACGTCAGTTGTTCTGAAGTAGAACTGCGGACGGTAGTTGTTGAAGAAAGGAGTATGACGGCCGCCCTCGTCCTTTGTCAGAACGTAAACCTGAGCGGTAAACTTGTTGTGGCACTTAACGGAACCTGGCTTGCACAGACACTGTCCTCTTTCGATTTCAGTTCTCTGAACGCCACGCAGCAGAGCGCCGATGTTGTCGCCGGCCTGAGCCTCGTCAAGCAGCTTACGGAACATCTCGATACCAGTAACAACGGTCTTGCGGACATCCTCATGGATACCGATGATTTCAACTTCGTCATTCAGGTGCAGAGTACCGCGCTCTACTCTACCGGTAGCAACAGTACCACGGCCGGTAATGGTAAATACGTCCTCTACAGGCATCAGGAATGGCTTGTCTGTCTCACGAACTGGGTCTGGTACCCAAGAGTCAACAGCGTCCATAAGCTCAAGGATCTTGTCGCCCCACTCGCCGGAAGGATCTTCCAGAGCCTTCAGAGCAGAACCCTGAACTACAGGAGTATCATCGCCTGGGAACTCATATTCATTCAGCAGGTCTCTGATTTCCATCTCTACCAATTCAAGCAGCTCTGGGTCATCAACCATGTCGCACTTATTCATAAATACAACGATATAAGGAACGCCTACCTGACGGGACAGCAGGATATGCTCTCTTGTCTGGGCCATAACACCATCGGTAGCAGCTACAACCAGGATAGCGCCGTCCATCTGAGCAGCACCAGTGATCATGTTCTTAACGTAGTCAGCATGTCCTGGGCAGTCAACGTGTGCATAGTGACGATTCTTGGTCTCATACTCAACGTGTGCGGTAGAGATAGTGATTCCACGCTCTCTCTCCTCCGGAGCCTTATCGATATTCTCGAAAGCAACAGCCTCGCCGGTACCTAATCTCTCATGAAGAGTCTTTGTGATTGCTGCGGTTAAAGTTGTTTTACCATGGTCAACGTGTCCGATGGTACCAATGTTAC
>OJJF01000618.1_pt1 | contig 12208 bp, 10 predicted proteins | sample 1596121 | NCBI WGS metagenome assembly OJJF01 (sample SAMEA4350135, study PRJEB24818) | metagenome | biome: human; feature: gut; material: faeces | place: Denmark | collected 2013-09 | reverse complement strand
AAAGATAAATTAGTAATTATACTGCGCAAAGCGGCACCAGAACAGGAATTTTCTCTACAGTTAGAGCGGGCGGGGTTACGATGTGTATCTGGGATACCATAGTGATTTTACCCCGTGCTGTACCCCAATCGCTTTCGTGTCCCCCTGCCATATATAGCTGTAGAAATACTTGCTGTCCTGATCCAGTTTGGGCAGGCATACTGCAATTTTCATATTTTTCCGTTTCAGCATGGATGCCATGGCGTTCAGCCTGTAACCATTTTTTTCCGCGTAGGATACTATTTTTTTTCTGGTAGCTTCACTCACCCCGGGCTTTCCATAAATCGCTTTATGGATTGTATTAAGGGACACATTAAAATGCTGTGCCATATCCTTCATGGTAATCTGTGATTTCATGTGGTTTTCCTCGTTTTCTCAGAAGGTCAAATTATATTTAAAACAAGCCTTACGATATATCTTATACAATCCTTCGCTTTTTTTCAAGTCCGCAGGCAGCAATTCCATAGAATGCACAGAATCCGGTTTGGAGAACTCCGGTTTGGGGAAATCCGTTTTATTCCAGCTGCATCAGACAGCCCATGAAAAGAGGAACGTTCTGTCTGGTATCTATAATCATATAGAAAAACGGTCTGTCAAGGAAAACCTCCTTTGGTTCTTCTGTTTGAACGGCACTGCCCTCCGATACCTCAACTGCCGTCACTGCCCCTGCTTTTGTTCCTTTTTCGTCCACATCAATTTTAGTCTTGTGAATCACTTTGCTTATATAAATATTATCATTATCTGAATGGGCCATGGAGGAAAAATCCGCTTTTTGGCTGTCAAATGCATCTTTCATACCAGATTCCATCAGGGACTCGTTGAGAACCACATTGTATTCCACTGTAAATTTTGGCAATCTGACACAGACGGTTTTATTACGGGTCTGTTCAAGAAGGTCTGTAATCCCATTTTCCTTTAACCTCTCCAGGAACTCCTTCATCGTCATACCCTCATCGGGCAGGACCGCGGCAAATGCATAGGCGCCGTCCCCATACGGTTTTAGGAAACCCCTCCCCCATGTATTTTCAAGATAGACTGCTTCTGTGGAATACATGAACTCCGCGGGCTGGTGTTCCCCGTTTTCCGCGTTAAATGTTCCTTTATGTATCTGGTTCTTTTTATAGATATCCCGCCATTCCCCGTCAAAGGACAGCGCATTGACCAAATACATAACCGCGTCCCGGGGCGGCGCCTCTTCCAGCAGTTTCTGAATCATGCCGTTGGTTTCCTTCTTTACCCAGCTGTTGATGTCATCCCTTGTGCCCGCGTCAAAGGGAGCCTCAAATATAGATGCATCGTAATAATTCCGGCTGGTTTTAAGAAAATCCTCATTTATAGCCAGGCTGTCCCTGTCCCTGAACCATATGGAATTTGCTATATTGACCTGGCAGGCCTCGCTGTTGGGCATATAATCTGTATATGCCTTCAGATAATCATTCAGGGCAGCCGTATCCGTATGCATCATCTGCTCCATCTGCGCCCGCGTGCTGCCCTCCGCTCCATTTGCAGTCATTCCCAGGGCGGAGACAATGGAAAGAGGCGAAATCAGACAATTGTCATGGGACAGGTTTTCACTCAGAAGTTCCAGAGAAAATTCCGTAAGTTCCTTCCGTGGATTTACAGATTCATAGGATGGCTCCATAATATCCACTGTCTCCACTTCTTCCTTGGGTATATTCCGGGTAAGATCCTGGGTGCCCTTATGAAGGCCATTTAAAGCACACCCGGATGTGAGCGCAGATAAAAATATGGCTGTCAGAAGCAGCCCAGCTCCCAGATACTTCCTTTTCCTTTTCGTTATCATTTGCATCAAATGTTTCATAATATTCCCCTCCCTGCCGCGGATATGCGGAAACCTTATGATTACTTTACCATATCCTTCCACGTATTACTTTAATCCCTGCTTACGGTTCTATGTTTTTTCTCTGAAGGCCGCAGGAAATGCTGCGTACAGGCTGCAAATGCTCTCTTAATATACTTCATACTTTTTTTATAATTTTATTAGCACTCACCTATTGACAGTGCTAACAATCGTGCTATAATACAAGCATAAAGCAAATGAAACCAAACAGTTCTATGAGCGAGGAGGATATAACGATGATGTTAATACCAAGAAGAAACTACGGACTTAATTTATTTGATGACTTTTTCAATGACCCATTCTTTACCAGCGCCTCCGAAAAGGGCGAGGACGCCAAGAAGCTTCCGGTGATGCGCACCGACATCATGGAGAAGGATGGAAACTATATTTTAGAGATTGAACTTCCAGGATTTAAGAAGGAAGATATCCGGGCAGAGCTTAAGGACGGATATCTGACCGTCAGCGCGGATATAACCAAATCCAGCGAGGACAAGGATGACAAGGGTACCCTGATTCACAAGGAGCGCTATACCAGTTCATGTAAGAGAACCTTCTTTGTAGGCGAGCAGATTCGCCAGGAAGATATCAAGGCTGGTTTTGAAAATGGCATACTGAGGCTTCAGGTGCCAAAGGATGCGCCGAAGGTGGAGGAGACACCGAAGTATATTGATATTCTGTAATCATCATTGAGTGCCCACACTCCTTTTATATATATATTAACCCCGATAAAGGACACAGCCGGGAATCACCCCCACCCCATCCCGGCTGTGTCCTTTTCGGTTTTTTTATATTCTTTATTTCATCCTATGCCTTCCACAAAAGCCGGTCCTCCTTGATGGTGGCCAGTACCCTGATATTCCGTATCTCATCTGCCCCTGTTTCCAGAGGATTCTGTTCCAGCACCACAAAATCCGCCTTTTTTCCAGGTGTGACAGTTCCCTTCTCATTCTCTTCAAAATACTGGTATGCCCCGTTGACCGTCACTGCCTTAAGTGCATCCCAGACCGGAATGCGTTCCTCCGGTCCCAGCACCTTTCCCTCCCTGGTACGCCGGTTTACGGCGCACCACAGGGTCTCCATCATGTCCGGCATGATAACCGGGCTGTCCTGGTGCAGGGTAAAACAAATGCCTTCCTTTAGGGCCGAAGCAGCCGGACTGATGCGTCCTGCCCGCTCCAAACCAAAATTGCGCATGTGGATATCTCCCCAGTGGTATACATGGGCCAAGAAAAAGGAGGGAATGACACCCAGTTTTTTTACCCGCTCCAGCTGATCAAGCCCCAAAAGCTGGGCATGGATCATGACCGGCCGGATATCGCCCCTGTAAAAACCGGGCTTTCTGCTGTGCCCGCTCTCCAGCTCCCTGTAGACTGTTTCCAGCTGGTCCATATACTGCTCTGCCGCCATATCACCGTTGCAATGGGCCAGAAGCTGCATGTCTTCCAGCTCTGCCTTTAAAATATTTTCCTTTACCTGGCTGTCCTCCAGAGTATTATAGCCGCAGTAATCCTCTTTTGTTTCATGGGTCCGCGGGGACGCATCTCCCTGTCTCTTTTCCTGCTTGTCCGGCGTTTCCGGCAGATAGGGAGTACGCATCCATGCCGTCCTTCCCTGGGGTGAGCCGTCCAGGAACATTTTATACCCGCCTATCTTCATATGCCCCTTATAGTTCTTTATATGGCTTTCAAATGCCGTCCGTGCAGCATCGCTGTCCCGTATATCCATAAAGGAAATTAAATCCAGCTTTAAAAGCCCTGATTTCAGCAGCATCTGGTACAGCGGCACCAGCTGGCTTGCCATCAGTCCCTCCTGGACCGTGGTGATTCCATAGGAAGCATAGAGCTCCTGGGCGCGGCCGTAGGCAGTCAGGAAATCTTCTGCCGACGGCATGGGGATGCGTCCCTGGAAGCCCAAAAATGCATTTTCCTCCATATATCCGGTGGGCAGCCCGCCCTCCATTTCTATGACGCCTCCCTGAGGCGCCTGTGTCTGTCCGGTCACACCCAGAAGGTTGAGGGCCATGGTGTTAAACACCCCCATATGACCTGACTGGTGTTTCAGTATTAATGGATTCTGAGGCGATGCCTGGTCCAGGACCTTCCTGCGGGGATGGCTGTGCTCCTTCAGACGGTTATGGTCATAGCCGGATGCCATGACCCATTTTCCTTCCGGAATCTTCTTGTCCGCAATGTATTGCCGGATGCATGTAATGATGTCCTCAAAGCTGCATGCCCCGCCCAGGTCTACCTCCATGGTATGGCTGGCGCAGGCCGTAAAATGGCTGTGAGCGTCTATGAAGCCCGGCAGCATCACCCTGCCCTGTAAATCCAGCCTGCGGGTCTTATCCCCTGCCCGTTCCTTTACCTTGTCCCATGTCCCTGTGTCCAGGATTCTTCCGTCCTCCGTCAGCACGGCTTCCACCTGGGGGCGCCTGTCCTCCATGGTAAGAATGGTACCGTTATAGTAAAGCGTCTGCGCCATGTCCTGTCCTCCTGTTCTATGAATTGACTTTCCCTGTTTTTCTTAGTATAGTACCTATATCATGATTCATAATACCTATATTATCACTAAAAGTATGCGCATAAAAGGAGTTTCTTATGATATGCAGGTGTATTACATGGATTAAAAAGCACCCTGTCCTCTCACTCTTTTTCCTGATACTGATGTATCTGGTGATTGGAGCCACAGCTCCCTTCTATCACTATAAGCCAATTTCCCAGGAAACACAAGATACGGTGTCGGCTGAGAACTTCTATCAGGAGGGAGACAGCCGTGACCGCGCCATGATACTGGAAACCAATCAGAGCGCCTGGGATGAACGGATGCGCCTCATGAACCTGGCCAGGGAACGGATTATACTGTCCACCTTTGATTTCAGGGATGGTGAGAGCCCCAGGGATCTGATGGCAGTCATGCTCCACAAGGCGGACCAGGGAGTCAGCATAAAGATACTGGTGGACGGGTTCTCCGGCCTGGTGCGCATGGAACCCTGCAAGCTTTTCTATGCCCTGTCCAGCCATCCAAACATTGAAATCAAGATTTACAACAAAATGAATCCCCTGCTTCCGTGGAAGACCCAGGGAAGGATGCATGACAAGTACGTGATTGTGGATGACTACGGATATATACTTGGAGGCCGGAATACCTTTGATTATTTCATCGGTTCCTATCCCACGGATTCCAGAAGCCATGATCGGGAGGTCCTGGTCTACAATACAGCCCACAGCACAGACAAGGGGAGGGACAGCTCCCTGTATCAGGCGGAAAATTATTTTGAGCAGGTATGGAATCTGGATGTGTCCACCCTGTTCCATGACAGCCAAACGACAGCAGACAGGACCTCTGTCCGGAATGCCGCGGCCATGCTGAGGGAGCGCTATAAGGTTCTGGCCATGAAATATCCGGAGCTGCTGGACAGTGAGGAGGATTCCGCCGGCTGCGGGACCCTTCCCGGCCAGCCCGGCTGTCCGGCTCCGCCCATGGATTCCAGTATCAACGATGACGTTTCCCCGGCCTTCCCTCTGACCCCCATTCAGTCAAAGGCCCTGGAGTATTACGGAGCCAGCACCGTTCCCACGGGAAAAATCACCCTGGTGTCCAATCCCATCGGTATCTACGGAAAGGAGCCGGTGGTCTTTCACACCATGTCCGTTCTTATGAAGAACGCTAAAAAGAGTGTGCTGATTCACACTCCCTATGCGGTGTTCAATGACTATATGTACGATACCATGAAGGAAATCACGTCCCGGGTGCCGGTGACCATGATGGTTAACTCCGTTGAAAACGGCGACAATTTCTTTGCCTCCAGCGATTATCCCATGCACAGGGACGCATTTTGTGATACCGGCATGGGGATTCTGGAATATGACGGCGGCCTCTCCTACCATGGCAAATCCCTTGTCATAGATAGTGAGCTGTGCGCCGTGGGGTCCTACAACTTCGATTTGCGCAGCACCTATCTGGACACAGAGCTTATGCTGGTCATCCAGAGCCGGGAGCTGACAGCCCGGCTGGAAGAATACATGGTCTCCTATCAGAAGGACTGCCGCCGTCTGCTGCCGGGCGGAGCATATGAAATACCGGAACATCTGACCATTGCAGATGTTCCGGCGTATAAAAGGGCGGCCTGGAAGGTGGTGGGCTTTGTGATGCAGCCCTTCCGTTTCCTTATATAACTTTTTTGTCCCTCCATTTTCCTGTGAGGTAACGGCTGAAGGATATGGCATAATTGGCAATCCAGCCCATGGGCACCGCGTACCACACGGCTGCCACGCCCCATATGGGTGCGAAATGGAAGGCCGCATACACACGTATGGTCAGATTCACCAGATTGGCGATGGTAAATACCAGCACATCCCCGGAGCCCCGCAGAACTCCGTCCGTACACGCCTTCATACCGATGAATACAAAGAAGTAGGCGATAAAGGACAGGTATCCCGTGCCCGCCCCATAGGCTTCCCGGCTCATGCCGTCTCCCAGGAAGGAGACTATGATAGGGCCGTTAAGCAGCGCCACTATCACGGCTATGATGACGGAGAAACCGGCCACAATGCCGAAGCTGGCCCTGTATCCCTCCTTCACCCGTTCCATCTTTCCGGCGCCGATGTTCTGGGCCGTGAAGGTGGCCACGGCGTTGCCCGTTGCAATCATGGGCACCACGCAGATGGACTCAATCCTGCTTCCCGCTGAGTAACCCGCCAAGGCAGCGGAACCAAACCCATTAACCACGGACTGGACCAGCAGCATTCCGATGGATACAATGGACTGCTGGAGAATGGACGGCACCGCGATTCTGGTCCCTGCTTTTAACATGCTGCTGTCATAGAGCCGGAAACCATCCCCGTCCTCCTGTTCATATCCCTTACATTTTTTCATCAGGATACCGAAGGATATCAGGGCGGATATTCCCTGGGCCATGACAGTCGCTATGGCAACACCGTCCACTCCCATCCCCAGCCATGTGACAGATATAATATCCAGAACCACGTTCAGGACAGAAGAAAATATGAGAAGGTACAGAGGTGTCCTTGAATCCCCCATGGCGTTGAATATGGAGGCAAGGACATTGTACATGAACAGGAACGGCATTCCCAAAAAGTAAATACCCAGGTAAAGCTTTGCCTGGCCCATGATATTGGCCGGCGTCTTAAGAGACTCCAGTATAAGGCCGTTCAGGTAAAAACCCGCGCTCCCCAGCAGAATGCTCACAAAAAGGAAGGTAATCAGGGCCGTGGAAATGGATGTTTTCATCTTTCCGTGCTGCCTGGCTCCCAGATACTGGGAGGTCAAAACCGATGCGCCGTTTCCTCCCCCTATGGCTATCATGATAAACACATTGGTCAGTGCATAGGAAGCGCCCACAGCCGCCAATGCGTCCTCGCCCACAAAATTCCCCACAATCATGGAGTCCGCCATATTGTAAAACTGCTGGAACAGGTTTCCCAGTATCATGGGAAGGGCAAACAGGAGAAGACGCCGCCCCGGTCTCCCTTCCGTCAAGTCAATCCGCTTCTTTATCTGTTTTTCCTGTTCACGGCTTTTTGCTGCACTCTGATTCATCTTCTTCCCTCAATCATTCATTTGTATGGATACACGTCTTAAATTCTTCAAGCAGCTCCCCAAAGAAACCAAGGGCTTCGTCCACCGGCCGGGTGGTGGACATATCCACGCCGCAGAGCTTCAGAAGATCGATGGGCTTCATGGAACAGCCTCCGCTTAAGAACTTCTTATACCCTTCCAGCGCGCCTGGCTCCCCGCTCATAATGCGGCTGCTGATAGCCACGGCTGCCGAAAATCCCGTGGCATACTGATATACATAAAAAGGTGTGTAGAAATGGGGAATTCTCTCCCACTCATAATCAATCTGGCGGTCCACTGTCATGGCCGGCCCAAAATAATCCGTATTCAGCTGGCGGTACGCATTGCACAGACTCTCAGCCGTCAGGCTCTCCCCACTGGCAGCCCTTTTATGGGCCATGTCCTCAAACTCTGCAAACATAGTCTGACGGAACAGGGTTCCCCGGAAGCTTTCCAGGAAATGATTGAGCAGGTACGCCTTTTCCTCCCTGCTGCCGGCCTTCTTTAGAAGATGGCGTATCAGAAGCGCCTCATTGCAGGTAGACGCCACCTCTGCCACGAATATCTTATACCCGGCATAGGTAAATGGCTGGCTTTTGTCGGAATACCAGGTATGGATGGAGTGCCCCATTTCATGGGCCAGGGTAAACACATCGTTGAGGGTGCCATGGAAATTCAGCAGCACATAGGGATGGCTGCCATAGGCTCCCCAGGAATAAGCGCCGCTGCGCTTGCCTTCATTTTCATAGACATCAATCCACCGGTTGTCAAATCCCTGCCTTAACAAGGACAGATACTCCTCTCCCAGCGGTTCCAGCCCCTCCAGAACAATGGCCTTGGCCTCCTCATAGGTGTAATGGCGGTCAGCCGCTGCCACCATGGGTACATAGAGGTCATACATGTGAAGCTCATCCACCCCCAGCACATCCCCCCTCACCCGGGTATACTCATGAAGCTTTGTGATATTCTCCCGCACCGCCTTCACCAGATTGTCATAGACCAGCTCCGGCACCTCGTTGTCAGCCAGGTAGTATTCCCGGCTGGAGGCATACTTCTTCGCCTTTGCGTAGAACACGGCCTGCTTCACATTGGAGGAAAATGCAGCCGCCAGTGTATTGGAAAACTGTTCATATACACTGTATAACCCCTCAAACGCATCCTTGCGTATCCTGCGGTCCTGGTTCTCCATCAGGGAAATGTAATTGCCGTGGGTAATCTGGATGCCCTCCCCATTCTCCCCCGTGATAACAGGAAATTTCACATCCGCATTGTTGAACATGGTAAAAATCTGGCTGGCGCCCTGCGTGGCGTCATAGGATTGGGCCAGAAGTTCTTCCATCTCAGCGGACAGGGTATGATCCCGCCTGGCGAGAATGATTTCCAGCGCCCGCTTAAAATGACTGATTCCGTTATCCGATACCATGTACCGTTCCAGAAGCTCCCGGTCCATGGACAGAATTTCCGGCACCAGGAAGGAGCTGTTCTCAGCCGCCCGGTAGGACAGCGTCTGGGCCCTGGAAAACATATCCTGGTATCTCTGCACCGTGGTATCCTCGTCGGAACGCATCCTGGCATAGACATACAGACGCTCTATCTTCTGGGAAAGCCTGTCGTCGAAAGAAAGGCAGGCATAGAGGGTATCCGCGCTGTCAGCCAGCCGCCCCTTGTAGGAAGCATATTCGCCTATTTCCCCGGCAGCCTCTTTAAACATCTGCTCCCACTGGCTGTCCTCCGCCACCATATCCTCCAGTTTCCAGGTATACTTACTATCTGCTTCGCTTCGTTTTTTCATGCAGAACACACTCCTTCCAATACAATATTAAATGGCGCCCTATTAAATATACATTATTTTAAATTACACGCTAAATTAAATTCGCTGCCAGAGGAACCACAATAACCGTCATCAGTCCCGCCACCGCAATGGAGAGACTGCTCATGGCGCCCTCGATTTCCCCCATCTCCAGCGCCTTGGCTGTCCCCACCGCATGGGCGCTGGTTCCCATGGCAAGGCCCTTTGCCACGGGATGACGGACTTTTAAAAGCTTTAACACAGTCTCCCCTGCCATATTGCCTAACACCCCCGTAAGTATGATGCTCATGACCGTCAGTGTGACGATTCCTCCCGCCTCCTGGCTGATACCCATTCCGATGGCCGTGGTAATGGACTTGGGAAGCAGTGTCACGTAGTGGACATGGGCCACGCCCAGCACCTTACACATGAGAAAAATGCTCACCGCGCTGGTGATTACCCCCGACGTAATACCCACCGCCACGGCGTCGGCATGTTTCTTCAGCAGATGCAGCTGCTTATACAATGGGATTGCCAGACAGACCGTGGCCGGCGTGAGAAGCCAGCTGAGATAAGACGCACCTTTATTATATGTTTCATAATCCATTCCTACTCCCAGAATGCAGGCAATAATCAGGGCCGCCGACACCAGAAGCGGATTCAGGATAGCCAGTTTTGTTTTATTCTTAAGCCAGCAGGCAAACAGGTAGGCGCCTATGCTGAGCACAAGACCGAAATATTGCGTCTGTTCCAGTATCAATCGTATTCCTTCCCTCATGTCACTGCTCCTCCCCGCTGTGTTTCCTGCCCATGACCCACTGGGCCATGCATCCGGTCACCGCCATGACCAGAAGGGTGGATATGCCTATGATGATCAGAAATGGCACCAGAACTGCCCTTACCTCCCCGATGCATTCCACAATCCCAACGGTTGCCGGTATGAACATCATGGTCATGGTATCCATGAGAAAATTGCCCGTTCCCTCCACGCTCTCCAGCTTCACGGCCCCGCACATAAGGGCTGCCAGCATGATAAACAGGCCGTATACACCGGCCGGCACAGGCAGGGGCACCACATGATTCAATACCTCTCCCGCCAGGGTAATGCCCATGATAATTCCTATCTGCTTTACATATCTCATATCTTTTGTTTCCTCCTGCTGCGTTAGAGCGTGTTTTCAGCCATGCTCTGATTATGTTTGAAATTCGCACGGCCTTTATTCTACCACTGCATTTTTCCATAATCAACCCGAAGACAGATAAATACACAAGAAATACAATCTTACCGTTGCAATGGAGGCCTTCCTGCCTTACAATATAGGAAAGTCCAAAGGCAGGAGTCCAGGAGGCCGCGCCCGCATGAACATGACGCATACGAACACCACACATACAAACATTACTCATACAACAACATTATCCCGGAAAGAACAGGAAGATATACACAGGATTACTGCCCTGTGCCGCCTCGCGGACGGCCTGAGTCTTTCCTGCCCCGGGGACGGGGATGAATACTGGATTCTGGAGGAGGATACGACTGCGGCTGCTTTCCTGGCCGTGTATAAAACAGAGGTAACCATGTGGGAATGCTGTGCCTTCACACACCCGGATTTTAGAAGAAAAGGATATTTTTCCCTGCTCCTGGAACAGGTCTGCCGGTACAGCGAAGCCCTGGGAGAGCCGGAACTCTGCTTTGTAACCGATAACAAATGCCCGGCGGCCATGGCCGTTCTCCGGGAACTGGAGGCAGAGCTTTGGAATGAAGAATATATGATGGAATATGATGTACCGGCAGCCGGAACCGCTTATGAGAGCGGAACATCCGTCTCCCAGGCCTCCCTGCCGGACACGGAACCGGACACGGAACCGGACACGGAACTGGACATGGACATCCATACAACTCCGGAAGGATTGCTTATCTGCGCCCGAATACCCGGGGACAATTCCCCCGCGGATGGGAATGGCGTTACCTCCCCAGATACAAATTCCGGCACGGACAACGTGCCGGGCGCCTGCGTCTCCTGCCGTCTCTCCCTAAACGGCACCAGCGCCTATCTGTACAGCCTGGAGACTGTCCCGGCCCTGCGCCGCCGGGGGCTGGCCGGCCGTTTCCTCGCGCAGCTTATCCGGCATCTGGAGCGTAAGGGTATCCGGCGGATCTGCCTCCAGGTTTCCGGCTCCAATGAACCTGCCCTGCGGCTATATCGAAAAACAGGGTTCCGCATCACGGAAACCCTGTCCTACTACCTCTACTAAAGCCTGTTTGAAACGGCTGTTTTACAGCCCTTGTCAGTCCCTGCGCACCGTGACGCCCTGGGCTTCGATTTTCTTGCGTATCTCCAGCATCTTCATGTCTGTGCCGGCGATGACTTCCGCACACTGCTTCAGTTCCTCGCTGATTTCCCCGTTATCGTCAATAAAGGACTTCTTATACTTCAGCTGATGGTCCAGGCTGGCCCAAAAGTCCATGGCAATGGTACGTATCTGTACCTCCACACGGATTGGCTTCTTGCTGTCAGAGAAGAACACCGGTATCTCGATAATCATGTGGTAGCTCCGGTATCCGTTGGGCTTGGGATTCTGTATATAATCCTTCACCGCAATCACCTTTACATCATCCTGCCTTATCAGCATATCCGCAACTTCATAGATATCATCCAGGAAGGAACAGATAATCCTGATTCCGGCCACATCATCCAGATTTTTCTCCATGGACTCCAATGAGATCTCAAATCCCCTGCGCTGCAGCTTTTCAACGATGCTCTTGGGCTTCTTTACACGGGACTTTATCATCTCGATGGGATTGCGCTGGTTCTTGACGGACAGCTCGTCGTTCAGCACTTCCAGCTTTGTCTTAACCTCCCTGATTGCACAGGTATATCTCATCATAGCCTGCTGGAACTGGTGAGCCTGGTCAACCCACATCTCCGGCACCTGGACCATAT
>OJJF01000604.1_pt1 | contig 12587 bp, 26 predicted proteins | sample 1596121 | NCBI WGS metagenome assembly OJJF01 (sample SAMEA4350135, study PRJEB24818) | metagenome | biome: human; feature: gut; material: faeces | place: Denmark | collected 2013-09 | reverse complement strand
GTAATATTACATATATCTTTTTGGCGCAATCCTTTGTCAATCATTATGTGTTTAATTTGTTTCATAATATCATTAACATTGCCACTGTATTCTAGTTTCATTCTATCCTCCAAATGGGTAGTATTATAGTATAGCATATCCACACATTGTATTGCAATGACAAAACATTGTTGATTTTTACAAAAATATTATAGCATAATTTGTGCACTATTTTCGCAAGAAAAGTATTGTAATTACAATACAAGTATGCTATATTATAAGTGTCCCAAGGGACAGGGCAATAAAAGCCCTACAACAAAACAGTAACAACATAGCAACACCGCTCCTTGATAATTGAATAGACTTTACACTCCCAACATGGTATAATCAATCCATATCAACCTAATGCAGGGAGGTGGTGAGAGAATGACCGATAATGAATTGTTACTTGCAATGTCTGATATGATGGACAAAAAACTAGAGCCACTAAAAACTGACATCCGCGACATTAAAATAACGCTGGAAAATGATGTTATGCCACGATTACAGAATATCGAATCATGTTATACGTCAACTTATAAGCGTTATCAATCAGGCGTAAGCCAGATTGAGTCCATGCAAGCTGACATTGAGATCATGAAAAAGGTGATTACAGAGCACAGCGAAAAACTACAGAAAATCTCATAATACATAACCATATCATACCATAACAGAGTGTAAAGCCTATTGAATTATTAAGGGTTTTACACTCTTTTTAATTGCCACAACAACATACCAATGCAGAGTCAATAAGTCATGGTATTCACTCAATAAGCAGAATCAATAAGTCTGAGAGGTTGTGTGGCATATAGTACCACCAAATCCGGCGAACCGCTGAAAATGCACATAATGTCGTTTGCTTCCCGTGCGGGGCAATCATAAAAGTGCTAATATAGTGTGGTTCAAAGGGCTTCCAAAGTTGTCATAAGAAGCAAACTATTACAACGGCCACTATCAACCATGGAACGTCATCAATGCTATAGGCGGACGTAAAGCGTCACTAGCAGCACTATCAATCAAGTGATACGGTTCCCACGTGTAAAATGGGACGCAAACGGAATATAGCGACAGATTTCCCAAACCTTATGGCTTGTATATGGTCTATCAGTCCAATTGATTATAATTGACTGTTTTAACAATTCCTTGCGTGGATGGCACGGCAGAGACAAGAGGAAAAGGAAATCAAAAGCAATCAATCCGGGCAACTGTTAAAAGTAACAATCACCAGGGAAGGCGAAAACCTTGATTGACGTTGTAATAACTACCGCTCCAACGGGACATAAAAGCAACTATAAGCAATCAAGTGTGAGTAACGGCGGAGCACTTGGGGCATTACGGCCAGATAGCCAGCGTAACATTGAAAAACACTAAACAGGATAGACCATATGCAGAGTGATAAGGTAAGTAATACAATCCCTCTAACAACGAGGGGAAATGATACCATGACAGCGCCTTCTCGTGGCGGTATCGTAAGTACGCTTACAAGCGGAAACTAAGCTGTACAATAGAAAAGGGCGGTTGCGCTAACAACCACCCAATTCCAGGGACACATTGAAATGTGCACCTCCATTTTGCAATTTGAGGATACCACATTTTAACGATTCTGTCAAATTCTTGATGGAAATTTCCCTAAACAATTTGAGTGTGATTTTGACATTCTGTGCTTTTGATAACAGAACGCGTATTAAGTGCACTCAAAAAGAGAACTAATACATATCAAAATTATTCATTGTACTATGGAATTAGTGGGATTTGGTCCCGTGCTTGACATTCTAAGTGGATAATGCGCACTTTGACAATTGAGAAATAAGGTGGATAAATTTAAAGATAGTATGAGGCCATCAGATTATACTGGTGGCTTTAGTAGTGTCTTTAAGTGATAAATCAAATTTATGGAGGAAAATATTATGTCAAAGAAGAGTATCAATTTTAAAAACATGACAGAAAAGGCTGCAAACCAGATTAACAGCTTTAAGATTACTATGATAGCAATAGCTAGAGAGAATGTTGCTTACCATGCTATGATGAAACAGCTTGAAAATAAGCTGGAAACAATCAAGGGAAATAGGAATAATGATTTAGAACAAGGTATGAGCGAAAATGATGTGGTTGCAAAGTATCCCACTTTAGAAGTAGAAAAAGCGATAAATCGTGAAAAGTTACGCCATGAAAAGGCGCTTGCTCCACTCAAAGATACTTTACAGGATACATATGTTTTTGTTCCGGAGGATATGTATGTTGCATATGTCCGCAAAATTGAGGACGGAAAACGAGGTAATTTTTTAAATGCCATTGCCGAATTCTTGAATCGATTAGGGATTGACTCATTTACAGATGCGCAAGTCCGTGCTATGGCTGAGCGGATGTCAGACTGTCTTGGGGCTAAAATATCCAATGCAACTACTATTGTAAAAAATGAAGAATTGCACAGCGTTTTGAAGAAACGTGCGTTTTACAAACTCTTTATGTCGGTATTCTGTGATTTATATATGTAATGATTTATTATTTACCATGCAAGGAAGCACAAACTTGCTTGCATGGATAAACGATAAAGAGAATAACAAAGGAGGGCTAGATCATGGAAATGTTGCATTTACAAGGTATTGGGAAAATACCAGCAATCAAAGCAAAAGAATTGAAGCCGGGAATGATCACGGTTTGGAATTTCGGATATAAAGAAAAAATCGTGGACATTACACCAACAAAAAGCGGAAAATCCATTAAATGTACCATCATATCAATGGAAACTGGAAAATATTATACGCGCACATTTAGGATTGATAGGTTAGTTGCTATTGATGACGAGAGGTAATTAGATGAAGGGAACAAAAGTAATTTATGGCTATAAGGATCTCGACCATGCAATCATGTGTACAGTAAAGGATCTGATTTTTAGGGGTATGGATATCTTGATAGTTGCGGAGTGCGAGGGCGGCACCATCACAGCTCCTATTGATATGTTTCAGTGGATGGAGGTGTAGAGAATGAAGAACTATACAATCAAATCTATAGCGAGGGAACAGGCGTTGCTGAAAATGAAACTTACTCCATATTCACTTATTGGTGATAGTGTTTCATACAGAGCTGGTTACATAAGAGCATTACAGGACTTGGGACTAATTGATGGACTTTCAGCAGCTAGAATGCTTATGGAAGTCGAAGCAATGGAATGGGGGAAATGAAATAAATGGAAAGATTTTTAAAGGAGTATGCGAGATATCAAAAGTCTACTTTTGTTGACAATGAATTGATGATTCCAGAAATAAAGAAACGGGCAATCGATACTATTAATAGAGTCCTGAAGGCGCGTGAAAAGAAACTCATAACAGTCAATGAAGCGGTTAAGATGATTTTGAATTCGTTTGATTGACGGACAGAATCAATATTTCTTTTGATTTGTAAAGTGGAGGTGATATTATTTCAATCATAAAGCATTTTAATGAATATAAAATTATTAATAATGAAGAATCAGAATTTTATTTTGTTAATCGAAAAGGTCAAAAGTTTGTAATTAAAGTTGATACAGATATTTTACTAAAGTTAATTAAACTAGATAAGCCGTGGGGAGCCTCGTATAGAAAAGATTGTGATAATTATTACTGTGTAAGAAATTGCTATTATGAAACGGATGGAAAGAAGAAACATAAAGTTGAATATTTACATAGGTATATTTTTGATAATCCCGATAAAGAGACAGTAATAGATCACATAAACCATGATACATTAGATAATAGAAGAAAAAACTTAAGAGTAACCATCAAGAATAAAAATCTGAAAAATAGAAATGGGAAAAATATAAACAATAAATCTGGCTATAGAAACGTTTGTAAACAAGACAATCAATGGGTTATTCAAGTTCAGATAGATGGAAAAAATACGGCGGTTGGTCGATTTCCATTAGATAAATTGGATGAAGCTGGTCAGTTTGCAGAAAAAATGAGACAAAAATATTATGGGGAATTTGCTGGCAAGAACTGAAACCGAATGAAATATCACATTTGTAACACCAGAGAGGAAGAATAACAAATGGAAAGAAAATTTTATGACCCGGAATATGACAGAGTGGTTGACGAATCAGTACCTAAAAAACAGTATGCATGGTTCAGCGCGCAACCTTGGTTCAGTCAAACGTATGAGGAATTTTTAGAGGAAAATTTCACAGTCATTGAATAAAGGGATAAAGGGGCGCTATATGAAGGATAGACAAATTGAACACAAGGTTATCAATGGCCTGTTAAAACAAGGATATCAACCAGATAAAGCTGTTTTAGAGGACATCCGGAAAACTATAGTGAGGGAATCCACAGACAAATATCATCCGTACTATATCCTGGGATTAGTCTGTGATTATGGCTTTTATTTGGGCGTAAAGGGTACACAATTTGAGGTCCCATTATAGATATATACGCAAGGAAGGGTGAGAGAAATGAAAACTATAACTACAATTTTAATCACGGCAGCAATTACGGCGCTCATTACAGCGTCTATTTTTATGCACAGTTCAAACTATCTCAATATGTCCAATGTGACAGACTTTAGAGTCACAGATACGGGGCTAATGCTCTATACAGAGGATGGCGCAGGATGGTACTGGGAACGATAATTAGGGCATATGCGCGTCACAGTGTATATGCTCATTTGCTTATGGAGGGATACATAATGGATTTTATAGTAGCATTGTTAATATTTGCTGGAGGGTATACGATCAGACTTGCGCATGATATTATGGGAGATTAAAAGAGGTATTTCAAAGGAATATTTACGGCTAGTGACTTTCATCGGTCATTAGCTGATTTTATTTAGAGAATATAACATATACAGGAGGTTAAATTTTATGTCAACATATTATGAATATCAGGACGTGGGAGTTATGATAGCCCACAAATTAATGAAAATTGACGGATGGAAAGTTTATGGATATCATGCGGACGAATCCGACAGTATGTCAGAATATTATAGTCCAGCATATTGGAACGGGGTTGCTGAGAAGAACGGTTATATTTTATGTGTGAATGTTTACGGAGCCAGAGGACCAGAAGAAATAAGAAAATATAATTGCGATGGAAAAATAGCAGATGTAAGTATATCTGAAAAGATTAAGAAATTGCAACAGATGACCGTTGAACGTGGAGCAAGTGAGGCAGAAGCAGAAACGGCTAGAAATATGATAGTAAAATTGCAAGCTAAACAGACGGAAACAACAGAAAAATATATTGTTACTGGTATGATTCCAGGTCATCTTGCTAATCCTCCGCGTTGTAATTGGCATATTGAAAAAGACGGAATTATTATTGCAAAGGGTAATGGTCTGTTAAAATATGCGGCAGTGGATGATTATTACAGATATGACCGTTGGTTTGAGGATTTAAACAAGTGGAAGGAGAACGAAGAAAAATATATTGCCGACTTCATCCGTGACAATATACACCGTTGGAATGATACAGAAGAAAGATCAAGAGAATGCGTATTATCTCATATTGAACAATTGAAAAAAGATGATGCGTTAATTCAACAGTTTGAAGCATTCATAAACAAAATAGATACTACATGTGGCGGATTGCTTGGAGAAGGTGACGGTGTTATATACGAAAAAGTAACAGTAACAGAGTATAAAAAAGAAACTAAAGCAGTAGAAACTACAAGCGGAAATTTAAAAGATGGTCAATGTTTCATATTAAAAACATCTTTCAATTATGGACGCTATAAAGGTTTAGTTTACCGTATTCATGAAGTCGGGGAAGTAGGTAAAAAATATTTTACTGCATATAAACTCAACGGAAAACTGGCAAAAGAGTGTCACGGGTTAGCAAGTCAAAATAACACATGGTATATCGGAACGGCTGATACTATAACAAAGTGGGTTGATAAAGGGGCGATCTCATGGTGTGAATTACAGGAAGTAAAAACACCTTATGAAGTGGAGAAAGTGGTTAAAAAGACTTTGAGAGCAGAAAAGAAACCAGCACAGAAGAACACAACAGAAGCCACAGAGAAAACAAGCACAGATATTAGTAATTTGAATTTTGAAGTATCAGAAGACACAGACACGCGTACAAATGAAAAGATTTATCTTGTTAAAGTTGCAGAAAAATTAAGCCGCGAAGATTATATAAAAGTGAATAAATATATCAAGTCCTTTGGCGGTTACTATTCAAAATTCAAGCACGCTTTTCTGTTCAAGGAATACCCAACAAAACTATTGAATATTAGTAATGTTGAAACAGTCACAGAATCGGAAGAAAAGCCAACAGAAGCCACAGAAAAAGCAATAGAGATAGCACAACAAGAAGAAATAAAGCAAACCATTAATTATAAAATAACAGAGGATATGCACACAAAAACAGGTGCTAAAATCTGGATTGTTTCACCTGATGCGGAACTAAACAAACAAGACTTTGCGGAGGTTAAGCGGAAATTTGCCACGTTGCAAGGCTTTTATAGTAGCTTTAAACATGGTTTCATATTCAAATATGATCCAACGGAAAAATTGGGAATAGCGTAAATGGAGGTTAATAATGTTTAAAGATAATAAAAATTTTTACCCAACACCAGGGCATCTCATTGATAAGATGCTTTCTGGTTTGGAGTTTGATAGGATATATAGTATTTTAGAACCATCTGCCGGCAAGGGAGATATTGTGGAAGCTCTCAAAAAAGAGGAAGGTAGAAGAACACGTTATTATACAAAAGTCACATTTGATATTGATTGCATTGAGATAGACCAGAATTTGCAGCATATTCTCAAAGGGAAGAATTTTAGAGTCGTTCATGATGATTTTCTTACATATAACACGATGAAAGAATACGATTTAATTATTATGAATCCGCCTTTTGATAATGGTTGCAAACATTTATTGAAAGCAATAGAAATGCAAAAACGCAATGGCGGTGCTATTGTGTGTTTACTAAACGCGGAGACTTTAAAAAATCAATGTTCTAATGACCGTATAACGTTATTCAGACAGTTAGAAGAATATAATGCAAAAATAGAGTATATACAAGACGCTTTTATAGTGGCGGAAAGAAAAACTAATGTTGAAATTGCACTTGTTAAAGTGCAACTTCCAGAGGTAGAGAGACAATCCTTCTTTTTTGAAGGACTGAAAAGGGCAAAAAATGAGAGCGAAGAGGCATGTAAAGAGGAATATTATCCTGTGGAAAATGACCTTTTCAAATCTATTGTCAATCAGTACAAAATAGAGGTAGAAGCAGGGATAAGATTAATTAAAGAATACAATGCCATGTATCCTTTAATTATGACGGATTTTGCTAAAGATGATAAGACAGGCGAAACAGTTCAGAAGGGCGGATGTATTCTTTCTTTAGATTTATCAACTAATAGAGATAAATATCATCCTAGCCTTTCTGTTAATGGATTTATTAGAGAAGTGCGGGGAAAATATTGGAAAGCACTTTTTAAAAACCCTAAGTTTATCGGACAACTCACAAATAATCTTCAACAGGATTTTTACAATCGGTTGGAGGATTTAAAAGACTATGATTTTTCGCTCTATAATATTTATCAACTAAAGGTTGATATGAGCAATAAGGTCATAAAAGGTATTGAAGATACGATCATTTCCTTGTTTGATGAACTGAGTCATAAATATCATTGGTTCAGTGAAACATCAAATAATATCCATTATTATAACGGATGGAAAACTAACAAGGCATACATCATAAACAAAAAGGTTATTATTCCGCTAAAGGGATTTTATGACCTGGAATATACATGGGGAGGTTTTAGGCCAACGCGTCATGAAGTATTATCAAAGTTACAGGATATGGAAAAGTGTTTTAATTATCTTGACGGCGGGTTAACAGAAGCCATTGATCTGGAGTCATCATTGAATTTTGCAGAAGAGTATGGTGAGAGCAAAAATATCGTATTAAAATATTTCACTGTGACTTTTTATAAAAAGGGTACCTGTCATATAACATTTACAAATGATGAGCTTTTAAAGAAATTTAATATTTTTGGTTCGCAGCATAAAGGCTGGCTCCCTCCAGGTTATGGGAAGAAAACTTACAAGGATATGTCTACAGAAGAAAAAGCAGTCGTAAATGATTTTGAAGGCGAGGACGAATATAGTAAGGTTATGAGAAACACAACTTATTATCTATTTGACGGAAACAACTTGAATTTGTTAGAAGACAAGACGGCATGAAAGGTAGATTTCTATTGAAAAATGGGGGCTAAGATTGTGACACTTGAAGAAGCAAAAGAAGCATACAGTAGTAGAAAAATGGTACAGCACATAGAAAGTGGGAATATCTGTAACTATATTAGCTGTTTTGACGATGAAGAAACGGGAGTGTATTTAATACATACACATACATTTATACCATTGGAAAAACTTCAACTGTTTAATGTACATAATTATTATAAGTCATGTTAGCATAATGGTATGAAATTGTAATTTTTTGTGAACAGTTAGAAGGCATTACGGAGAATATAAACCGTAGTGCCTTTTATAGTGTCCATAATCGGCAAAACCACAGGAGGTAAGGGATATGTTAAATGAGATTAAAACAAGCTGCTATGAGCCATTGTACACACTCACAGAAGCAGAAAAGATTATTGATTTGCAGAGGGCCAGGAGAAGTAAGAATCAAAAACAAGTAAGCATTTGTTTTATCAAGCAAAGAATATGTGGTGTTCTACTAATTGTTTTGGGGTGCGTGGTTGCTGTTATTGATAACACGGCGGGAATGGCTGCTATTGTCTGCATTGCGATAGGTATTGGGCTTGTTATCACTCGCCAGATTGTAATGATGTTTAGGAGGTAAACTATGATTACGGAAATTATTATCAATGGAATAAGTGTAACACAAGAACATGGACATCTCTTGCTTCAGAAGGACGGTACACAAATGCGTTGCGATTTTGGAGAATTGAACGAATGCATACCGGAGTTTGAGGAGTATCTGAAGGATAAGAAATGCATACAGCAATTATTATAATCAAATGGAGAGATAACACCATGGATAGGTATTATAGAGCCAGAGTTAGAGCGAGATGGGGGATTGAGGCGGTTAGGCTATGCGGATATACGTTCCAAGAAGCAATAGAGAGGTTTTTTAAAGACTGTATCGAATCGGATGATACTGGATACTTTTTTGGAGTGACGGATGCCGATATGAGCAGTTTGGAAGGTAATAAACATATTTACTATGTAGATGATTTGCATGGAAAATATGCGATAGAGATTGAGTCATTTGAGGTGATCAAATAATGGGAATGTCAAAAGAATATAGAAAATATTTTTCAGACGGTAAATTAATGCAAGTTGCTAGAATGACACTAATGAGAATTGGAAAATTTGGTTTTGAAACAAGTCTTTTTGGTGTTGAACCTTATGTTTTAAATATGAATATGCCTATATTTGATACGGAACAGGAAGCAGAAGATTGGATTTTGTCAACAGGTAAATGGAAATCAAATTCAAATTTCAAGGCGTTAGTACAAGCATTCAAGATTTTAATTGCATAGTACAATAAAAGAGAAAGAGTTTCGTTTTGCTGATAGATTCTTTTTGAAGGTGAAAAAACATATAAAAAAAGGTGAGTTCTTAGAAATTCACACAAGGAACTAATAGATTTACAGGCTAACGGAATTATTTAATCTTTCTTTAGGTATAGTTGAAAATGGAGGTATGAACAGCAATGGAAAATACAGTAGAAAAATTAAGTAAATACTTGGAAAATTTCATGATTCAGTCAAATTGGCTGGATGAAAACATCCCGGAGCAGGCGAGGGCCATATTTACAACAATGTGCTTTGTTGGAAATATTGATGCAGATACCAGCAAATGCGACAACACATTGTTACATCTGTATAACGTGGCCGCTATGGAAGAAGTTGATATTACATATGATGATTTTGAGCATTTTATGGTTAGTTTGATTGTGTAGGCTGAAAAAAACAGGGAGGCGGTAAGATGGAAATTAAATACACAAAACACGTGCCAATGGAAATTCAAGAAAGAACAATAGAGAACATAGAAGTGTATTATTTAAGCCTTACAGATGCATTTGAAGAAGCAGTTAGGGAATTAGCAAAGAAAGGTACAGAATTATGGAAAGCGTGGTATTATGGCGATTTTAGAGCATTTCTTCCACAGATATACGAGGATAAATACCTTGATTTTGACAAATACCCACTGAAATATTGAGCAGATGAAAAGCGAATTTCTTACGATGAAAGAGAGGTAATATTTATGTCAAACGCATTATTTAACCGTGGAAATAATGGTCATATGTCAATGCATGATATGGATTGCGAATGGTTACGTAGAAAGGCATATTTAAGATGTATTGAAAACGCTGATATGAAAAAGGTGGACAAAATTGTTGATGGAATTAAAGCAGGGAAAATCAATAAAGTCAATTTGTTTGATGAAGTGCGGAAAATGACAAAAAAAGTAACAAGTGACCATTCTATAAAACGTTGGCAGGTTATTACTGAATGGTTTAATGAAAATGAATGGTTTTAGAAAGTGAGATGTTACATAATGGCACGGGTTAATAAGAAGCGGATCATGGATTTATCATGTGCTGGAGAACATTTATAATGCAGCACATTGAATGGAGGTTAAAGTTATGAGTAGATATAGAATGATTATAAACACGGATTCCTATAAATGTGGAAAATGTTGTGCCAAAAATTGGGAGCCAGGAACGAGAAACGATTATATGATTGCTATTAATGGGATAACAAGAACACTTTACAGTATGAAAGAAGTTATGTGGCAACTTGAGCTATTTCGCGGTAACTCGTTCATTATGTCAGAATATGACGAACAGAAAAACAAAGAAGAGAATTATCACTTGTCAGATAGATATTGCAACTTTTTGAAAAAGAATACAATCAAATACCATGACCGCTTATGTGGTTTTGACAGAACACAATATCTATCAGGATACGGATGGATGCAAGGCTATTTCTGCATCGGGAAAGTATTGGAGGAACTGAAACAGAATGGAGTTGCTAAAGTACCTTTTGAATGGTTATATGACGTGAGACAGTACGATAAAGCAATGAACGGCTGCTATATGCAGATTGAGAGAGTAGCATAAACTCATTGAATAAGAGAGGCGAATAATGTTTAATTCAGAAATACCAATGGCAAGGCATCCTTATTATGTTATGACTACAGACATGGACTGGTTTGTACAAATAAGGACAGATGGTGAGTGCTTATTAACCGGAGATATTGATGGAGCATTTCATACATATAGCAAAGAGTATGCTTTTAGAATTTGTGATAAGTGCAATGTAAACGGCATGAATGTAAAGGTGGTCATTTTGAGAAATGAAATTACTCTATGGAATGAAAATGTAACCAGATAAAACAATGATTTCCAAGGAAAGAAGGTCGAGTATGAAATTAACAGAGAAGCAAAATAGAATTATTCAGAAGGCTATTCAACTTGAAAGTGAATATGGGAAAGGGAATGTATTTCTACGTTGGATAAATGATTATTGGAGAGTGTGTTTTATCATACATAATATAACGGATTAGAACCAGAGGAAATGTACCATTCAGGGTATAGGAAGCGAGGGAAGAATTATGAGTAAGGAAGAAAAAATTGAATTAAGTTTCACTGATGATATTGGATATACAGCATTTTCAGTATATAGAACGTGGTATGAAAAACAACATTTAACAGATACAGATGTGGAAAAGTTATATCACTTGGCATGTGCTGATGATGAAAGTGATTTAACAGATTGTACAGGAAAATACTACGAATGATGTCGTTCTTTGGAGAATTGGAGGTCCTATATTATGAATTATGGAATTGAAAGCTTTGTAACTGAAAAAGGGGAAGAATACTTTGGGTATAAAAAAGAGTATGATGAAGAGCGGATAACATATTTATGTCATGCTTATACTGAAGAAATGTGTAACCAGCGGTTGCAAGCAATTATAGAAAAAACGGCATGAAATGCACGTTTACTTTTAGGGCAATCGGAGAATAATTATCTGGTTGCTTTTATAATGTGAAAAATGAAAGAGAATATTGAAATGAGTTATAAAAAAGCTATGAAACATAGTCATAATCATAGAAAAGACAAATTTTATCAACCAATATTAGGTATGCCATTTAAAGAAAATGAACACGTTGAAAGTTATCATAGTGTAGCACTAAGGACAGCAACAGGATATAACGTGAGACTATATGATAAAGAAAAAAGAGAATATATACAGGTGTCAGAAGAATTTTTTACGGAGGATGAGGCAGTAAGTTATATTGATACATTATCAGACAACGAGAAATTGATGTCGAGGATTTATTCTACAGAAGGAATGCATATAAGTGGTTGGTAGAACTAAGAAGAAATATACTTTTCGAGCGAAGAAGGAGAGAAATATGTACAAAGTAAAATATACAGACAGTACGGGAAACAACGATAGTATTCAAGATTATTTAACTAAGAAAGAAGCTATAGAAGCGATTGATTCTGAGTTACATAATATTAATAAATATTTTAAATATAAAAACTACCACTATATATAATCACTCAATAAAACACATATATCCTATAAATATCTACTTTAATA
>OJJF01000600.1_pt1 | contig 12624 bp, 8 predicted proteins | sample 1596121 | NCBI WGS metagenome assembly OJJF01 (sample SAMEA4350135, study PRJEB24818) | metagenome | biome: human; feature: gut; material: faeces | place: Denmark | collected 2013-09 | reverse complement strand
TCATGGAGAGCGTCCGTAAGGGCAAGGGCCTGAAGCCGGAAATGGAAGAAGCCATGCTGGCGGCAAATGTGCCCGACTGGTACATATGGTCCTGTAAAAAAATCAAGTACATGTTCCCCAAGGCCCATGCGGCGGCCTACGTTATGATGGCATGGCGTATCGCCTATTGTAAGGTAAATTATCCGCTGGCTTATTATGCCGCCTTTTTCAGCATCCGCGCATCCGCTTTTTCCTATGAGCTGATGTGCCAGGGGCAGAAGCATCTGGAATCAATGATGGCTGACTATAAGAGAAGGGCGGACACCCTTTCCAAGAAGGAGCAGGATGCGGCCAGGGATATGAAGGTGGTGCAGGAAATGTACGCAAGAGGCTTTGAATTCGTGCCCATTGATATTTTTTCCGCCCAGTCCCGCAGCTTCCAGGTGGTGGGGGATAAGATAATGCCCTCCTTAAGCAGCATTGACGGCCTGGGTGAAAAAGCCGCGGATGCCATTGTGGAAGCGGCCAAGGACGGCCCGTTCCTTTCCAAGGATGATTTCAGGCAGAGGACGAAGGTTTCCAAGACCGTGGTGGATTTGATGGATACCCTGAACCTGCTGGGGAACCTGCCGGAGTCCAACCAGATCAGCCTGTTTGATTTTGCCATATAGAGCTGTCAGGGATGCGTAATGCATCCCTTTTCTTTTATGTAATTTATAAAAAAGGTCAGGATCCTTAAATAAAAGGTCAGGAAACAGAAGGAAATAACAGTACAAAATCAATATAATGTATTTATATCCCGCCGGATACCGCCTGCTGCTCAGGGCGGCGGGAAAGGCGGAAATGCAGGAACCGGAAAACTGGTTAAAAGGAGGAGCTATGATTAAAGTAATCGACAACAAAATATACCGCAGACAGGACAAGGAGCTTCTTGTCATAGAGCCGTGGGGGCCGGACAGTCTCCGTGTGCGCGCCACGCAGAACCATACCTTTAATAAAGACGAAGAAACCTCAGCCCTTCTTCCGGCGCTGGCCTCGGCACCGGAAATTACAACGGACGGGAAAAGCGCCGTCATCACCAACGGTAAAATCCGCTGTGAGCTGATGGTGACGGGCAAGCTGAAGTTTTTCAACCAGAAGGGTGAGTTGCTTCTGGAGGAATATGACAGGAACCGTTTCCGTGAAAATGTGGAAGGGGAATTCAACAGCGCGCTGGAAATCAGCCCCCGTACCTTCACACCCATTATGGGAACGGAAAACTTTAAATTAGCCGTTCGCTTTGAGCCGAATGACGGAGAGAAAATATACGGTATGGGCCAGTATCAGCAGCCGTATATGGATATGAAGGGCTGTGTGGTTGAGCTTGCCCACAGGAATTCCCAGGCCAGCGTTCCCTTTGCTCTTTCCAATAAAGGCTATGGCCTGCTCTGGAACAATCCTGCCATCGGAAGCGTGACCTTCGGAAAGAACCTGACGGAATGGACGGCACTTTCCACAAGACAGATGGATTACTGGATTACAGCCGGGGATACGCCGGCCGAAATAGAAGAAGCCTATGCGGACGCCACGGGCAAGGTGCCCATGATGCCGGATTACGGCTGCGGCTTCTGGCAGTGCAAGCTGCGTTATCAGACGCAGGAGGAGCTGCTGGAGGTGGCAAGGGAATATAAGAGAAGAGGACTGCCAATCTCTGTCATTGTAGCCGATTATTTCCACTGGCCTCATCAGGGGGACTGGAAATTCGACAAGGATTACTGGACGGATCTGAAGGCTATGGTGGACGAGCTGGAAGGCATGGGCATCAAGCTGATGGTTTCCATCTGGCCCACGGTGGAGGAAGGCAGCGAGAACTTTAAGGAAATGGAGGAGCTGGGCTATCTGAGCCGGAATGACTACGGAAAAAGGATGCACCAGCTGGGCAATGCGGCCATCATGGATCCCACCAATCCGGATGCCAGAAAATATGTGTGGAGCAAGATTAAAAAGAATTATTATGATGACGGCGTACGCATTTTCTGGCTGGATGAGGCGGAACCGGAATTCACCAACTATGAATACGGCAACCATCGTTTTTACCTGGGCTCAGATCTGGAAATCGGCAATATTTTCCCCAGGGAATACGCGAGAATGGCCTATGAAGGCATGGAAGGGGAAGGCCAGGCCAACATTGTGAACCTTCTTCGCTGCGCCTGGGCAGGCAGCCAGAAATACGGCGCCCTTGTATGGTCCGGAGATATTGACTCAAGCTTTCGCTCCTTAAGAAGCCAGCTGGCTGCAGGGCTGAATATGGGCCTTGCGGGGATTCCCTGGTGGACGACGGATATCGGCGGCTTCCACGGCGGAAATATATATGATGAGGATTTCAAGGAGGTTCTGGTCAGATGGTTTGAGTTCGGGGCATTCTGCCCGGTATTCCGTCTGCATGGCTTCCGCGAGCCCTTCAAGGAGCCTCTGGGTACCACAGGCGGCGGAACGGCTATCAGCGGCGCGGAAAATGAAGTATGGAGCTACGGCGAAGAGGTATATGAAATCTGTAAAAAGTACCTGGAGCTGAGAGAAAGGATGCTGCCCTACGTAAAACGCCTGATGGCGCAGGCGCATGAAAAAGGGACGCCGGTAATGCGTCCGCTGTTCTATGATTTCCCGGAGGACGGAAAATGCTGGGAGATCGAGGACGAGTATATGTTCGGGCCGGAAATTCTTGTGGCGCCCATCCTTTATGAAAAACAGAGGGAAAGAAAGCTGTATCTTCCTGCGGGAGAGTGGCGCAGCCTGAATGACGGAAAAGTATATGCGGGCGGGGCGGATATTGTATGTGAGGCTCCCATTGACGCCATTCCTGTTTTTGTGAAAAACGGGTGTCTTAAGGAACTGAAATTTTAACGGCAGGCTGCCGCTTACTATGTAAACAGTATAGAAGAAAACAGTCCCGGGACGGGAAGGATGCCCCGGGACTGTTATTGTTGGAAAAAATGCAGCAGTTCAGGACGGCCATCTTCTTGAATGGCCCGCCGTTCTGAACTGTTACGAGGAAATAAGGAGCGCTGATTATGGATTTTGTTAAGGTGAATGGAAAAGAATTTTATTACAAGGGAAAGCCCATCCTGTTTTCCGGGCTGGGCGTGGGATCCTGGCTGAATATGGAGCATTTTATGCTGGGACTTCCGGGAACGGACAAACAGATCAGGGAAACCTTTGCCCGGGTGCTGGGGAAGGAGGACGCGGCCCGTTTTTTTGATTCCTTTATTTTGAATTTCCTTACGGAGGAGGATTTCCTTTTCCTGAAGGAATCCGGGGTGAATCTGCTGCGCGTGCCTTTCAGCTACAGGCTTTTTATTGATGATGAGAATCCGGGGGTATATAAGGAAGAGGGCTTTGGCTATATGGACAGGCTGCTTGCCCTTTGCAGCAAGTATGAGATTTTCCTGATGCCGGATCTGCATACGGTGCCGGGGGGACAGAACCCGGACTGGCACTCGGATAACACCACGGGAATCCCGCAGTTCTGGCATTTCCGTATTTTCCAGGAACAGATTGTGAAGCTGTGGCAGGACATAGCACAACGATACCAGGACGAGCCTTTCCTGTTAGGCTACGATCTGCTCAATGAGCCTTTTCTTATGCCTAAAAAGGAGGGCGTGCTGAATGCCTTCTTTGAAGAAGTGACAAAGGCAGTGCGAAAGGTGGATAAGAATCATATTATTTTTATTGAGGGCGATTTTTTCTCCATGGATTTTTCAGATATCAGGCTGCCTGCGGATGAACAGACGGCGCTGACCTTCCATTTTTATCCTACTGTATGGGATAAGAATCTGTGTGATAAGGATTATGACGCCAGGGAGAGAGTGCGAAAGATGGATGAGCAGCTTGCCGGATTCGCGGCTCTGCGGGATAAATTCGGCCGTCCTGCCCTCTGTGGGGAAGCCGGGGTGGATATTAAGAAGGACGATCTTCCGTTTACGATGCAGCTTCTGGATGAAACACTGGGACTGTTTCAAAAGCATGGCCTTTCCTGGACTCTTTGGAGCTATAAGGATGCACAGTGGATGGGCCTGGCCTACCCGAAGGATGGCACCGGCTGGATGAAGCTGGCCGGCAGGATCAGGGAACACTGGTCGCATTACGGGCAGATGGACGCTGCGGATGAAATCATGGAGGATATGGGAAAAAGATATACGGCAGATTTGGCAAAGGAACTGAAATACGAGCTGCAGTTCCAGCTGAGGGGCGTGCTGTACCGCCTGGAAGAGGAATATATCCTGAAGCCGGTCCTGGAGGAATTCCCCAAAGAGGAAATCATGTCCATGCCGGAATCCTTCCGGTTTGAAAACTGTGCCTTCTATGAAGATTACAGGGCGCTCTTGAAGAAGTATACCTGGCGGCAGGCATAAGCTGCGCCGGGCCGGCGGCGGAATTAATTAGGAGGAAAACTGCAAGGCGGCAGGAAAAAAGGAAACAGGAGGGAGACGCCCGACAGGCAGCAAAAATAATCCCTCCGAAGCTCTGCCGCCCTTTAAAAAAGCAGCTTTTGCGCAGGTTTTTTGTGAAACAATATTGCGTTAAAATAAAATCAAAATAAAAATTAGAAAAATTTCAAAAAAAGTACTTGCATTTCCTGGCAACTTGTATTATTATATACAAGTGTCACGCGGGAAGTTATCGCGGACAACACCAGATGGCTCGTTGGTCAAGCGGTTAAGACGCCGCCCTCTCACGGCGGAATCAGGGGTTCGATTCCCCTACGAGCTGCTGACTATTTTGAAAAGAATAGCCCAACCCGAAAGAAGTGCTGCAGGCCTTGTGTCTACAGTTCTTTTTTTATGTTTTTTTATTTGAGGTTCAGCTCTTCAAGCAGGCGCGCACAGTCTTTCATTCCCTGCTTATATGCCAGTTCTATCAGCTTCCCGCAGCAGCTGTTATGACAGTCCATCAGCGACTCCACCAGATCATGGTATTCTTCAGGCAGCTCGCGGTAACAGCTGACGGCAGCCTCCTTTTCCATTTCGCTCAGCTTACGGTAATCCCCATCCTTCAGGAATATTTCCTGAAGCCTTCCTGATACCGCACAGTCAGTGATTTCATCCAACATTTCCTTATCCTCCGGGCCACTCCGATTTTTTCACCCAAAGAGCGGCTCCTTCCATATCAAAATTCCGACACATCACTATATACAGACTACCACAGAACGGTAATATAGTCTACATTAATGTAGTAATATTTGCAATAGTCCATAACAGCCCGGATAGAGCGGATCCGTTGCATAATTCAGGGCATGAAAAATAAAAAAAGATGCAGGAGTTGACAAAATCAAATAATGCCCATAAAATAGTTGCATATGCAATAATTGTAAATACTTGAATTTGGAGGCAGTATGAGACGTTTACTTTTTTACATGAAGAAATACAGGACGGCAACGGTTCTGGCAGTGTTCTGTATTGTTTTGGAGACCTTTCTGGAGCTGATTATTCCCCTCATCATGGCGGATATGGTGGATGTGGGAATTGCCAACGCGGATAAGGCCTATATTTTTGAAAAAGGCCTGCTCATGGCGGGCTGTGCGGTTGTTTCCATGGTGCTGGGAGCGGGAAGCGCCAGATTTGCAGCCGTCTGCGGACAGGGCATCGGCGCGGAAATCCGCAAGGATGAATACCGTAAGCTCCAGCAGTTTTCCTTTGCCAATACGGATCATTTCCGGACCTCATCCCTTGTCACAAGGCTGACGGGAGATGTGACCAATATCCAGAATTCCATTTCCGGCGGCATGCGTCCGGCCTGCCGCGCGCCGGTGATGATGATTACCGCCATTGCCGTTTCCTTTTATATCAACAAAGAGCTGGCAGTGGTTTTCCTGATAGCGGCGCCTGTTCTGGGCGTTCTTTTATTCCTCATTATTTCCCATGTCCGGCCGCTGTATTCCAAAATGCAGAAAGCAGTGGATCTGGTTAACCGCATTATCCAGGAAAACCTGACGGCAATCCGGGTGGTGAAGTCTTATGTCAGAGGCGATTATGAGCTGGCGAAATTCGAAGAGGTGAATACAGGGCTTTTGACCACCTCGGAGAGGGCTTTTAGGGTCGCTTCCCTGAATATGCCTGCCATGCAGCTTGTCATGTACACTACCATTCTGTGCATCCTCTGGTTTGGCGGCAGGCTGATTTTGGTGGGAGGCATGCAGGTGGGCGAGCTGACCGGTTTTTTAAGCTATGTGCTCCAGGTGCTTAATTCCCTGATGATGATATCCAATGTATTTATGATGTTCACCCGATCCCTCACCTCCTGGAAGCGTATCACGGAGGTAATGGACGAGAAAATCGACATCACCGAGGAACGGTCAAAGGACATTTTTGTTGAAAAAGGAGAAATTGATTTTGACCATGTATACTTTAAATACAGCAAAGATGCGCAGGAATATGTGCTTTCGGACATTACACTTCATATGAAGGCCGGCCAGACAATCGGCATCATCGGAAGAACCGGCGCCGCCAAATCCACGCTGGTGCAGCTGATTCCCCGTCTGTATGATGTGACGGAGGGAGAGATCCGCATCGACGGACATCCGGTGCAGGAATATCCGCTGAGGCATCTGCGGGATGCCATAGCCATGGTGCTTCAGAAAAACACGCTTTTTTCCGGAACCGTCAGGGATAACCTGCGGTGGGGGAAGGAGGACGCCACGGAGGAAGAGATAGAAGAGGCATGCAGAACCGCCTGCGTGGATGAATTTATCGAAAGGCTGGAAAACGGCTATGACACCGACCTGGGCCAGGGCGGCGTAAATGTATCCGGCGGGCAAAAACAGAGGCTCTGTATTGCCAGGGCCTTGCTGAAGAAGCCCAGGGTGCTGATTCTGGACGATTCCACAAGCGCTGTGGACACGGCAACGGAAGCGAAGATACGGGAAGGGATGGAACGCAGCCTGCCGGGCACCACCAAAATCATCATTGCCCAGCGGATCACCTCCGTCGTCCATGCGGATGAAATCATCATCCTTGAGGATGGAAGGGTCCATGCCGTGGGCACCCATGAGGAGCTTCTGAAGAATAATGAAATTTATCAGGAAATCTATCAATCCCAGCAGGAAGGAGCTGATCTGTAATGGCGAAATATACCGGATATGCAAGACCGAAGGATAAAAAGAAAACCATGAAAAAGATGCTCCACTATATGGGAATCTATAAATGGTCCATGGTGCTGGTGGGGATACTGGTGTGCATCAGCAGCCTTGCCAACATTCTGGGAACCTATATGCTCAAGCCGGTTATCAACCGGTACATTCTGCCGGGAAACATCCCGGGGCTCATCCGCATCCTGATTCTGATGGCCGTCATGTACGGCTTCGGGGCGCTGGCCACGCTGGGCTACAATCAGCTGATGGTGCACACCTGCCAGAAAATCGTGGGACGCATCAGAAGGGATTTATTTGAACATACCCAGGACCTTCCGCTTTCCTATTTCGACGCGCATACTCACGGCGAGCTGATGAGCAGGTTCACCAATGATGTGGATACCCTGACCGAGGCGCTGAACAACAGCTTTACCCTTCTGATACAGAGCTTTATCGTGGTAACTGGCACCATTACCATGCTGATTATCCTGAATTTCAGGCTTTCCCTGATTGTCATCGGCTTTTTGCTGCTGATGTTCCTTTTCATCCAGTTTAACGGAAAGCGAAGTAAAAAATACTATCTGGCCCAGCAGAAGCATCTGGGAAGCATCAACGGCTTTGTGGAAGAAATGGTGGGCGGCCAGAAGGTGGAAAAGGTTTTTAACCACGAGGATAAGGATTTCGAAGAGTTCTGCCGGAGAAATGAAGCGCTGCGGGAGGCATCTACAAAGGCGTTGTCCTATTCGGGCATGATGGTACCGACAATCGTCAGCCTTTCCTATTTTAACTATGCGGTTTCCGCCTGTGTTGGCGGCATGTTTGTGCTGTCCGGGCTGATGGATCTTGGAAGCCTGGCCTCTTATCTGGTCTATGTAAGACAGAGCGCCATGCCCATGAACCAGTTTACCCAGCAGATCAATTTCCTGCTGGCGGCGCTTTCCGGTGCGGAGCGTATCTTTGAGATGATGGAAGAGGAGCCGGAAACAGACGAAGGGAAAATCACGCTCTGCCATGTACGGGAAAAAGACGGACATCTGGAAGAAAACGGCAGCGAGGGCAGGGATTACGCCTGGAAGGTACCGGATAAGGACGGCGGCAGCCATCTGGTGCCTTTGAAGGGCGATGTGCGGTTTACTGATGTGGTGTTTGGCTATACTTCCGAAAAGAAGATATTAAACGGCATCAGCCTGTATGCAAAGCCCGGCCAGAAAATAGCTTTTGTAGGCTCCACAGGCGCGGGAAAGACGACGATTATCAACCTGGTCAACCGTTTTTATGAGATCCAGGGCGGCACCATCACCTACGACGGCCTGGATATCCGGGATATCCGCAAAAAGGATCTGCGCCGTTCCCTGTCCATGGTAATCCAGGATACCCACCTGTTTACCGGGACCATTGCCGATAATATCCGCTATGGCAGACTGAAGGCATCGGATGAGGAAGTAAAGGAAGCGGCCCGCATTGCCAATGCGGATTCCTTTATCCGAAGGCTTCCCGAGGGTTATCAGACCATGCTTTACAGCGACGGCTCCAATCTTTCCCAGGGACAGAGACAGCTGCTTGCCATTGCCAGAGCAGCAATTTCCAACCCGCCCGTGTTGATTTTGGATGAAGCCACCAGCTCCATCGATACCCGGACGGAAAAGCTTATCGAAAAAGGCATGGATGCCCTGATGGAGGGACGGACCGTATTTGTCATAGCCCACAGACTTTCCACCGTGCGTAATTCCAAGGCGATTATGGTGCTGGAAAAAGGAGAGATCATAGAACGGGGCGATCACGAGGAGCTTTTAGAGCAGAAAGGCCGCTATTATCAGCTGTATACTGGACAATTCGAACTGGAATGACCCGTCAAACCATGCTACAATAAAAAGAAAGCCTGTACCCCGCAAAGGTTCCGCCCCGGCCTCATGCTCGAAGCTGAGGAAGAACCCTGGCGGCAGGATGCCGCCGGAATGAAAGTCAGGAGAGTGATAACAGAATGGAAAAATGGGAAATCAGAGATGCGATGGTGGAAATGGAAATTGCCAGGAAAAGAATCCTCCAGCCGTATTTTCAGAAGCTGGGACTGTCACCGGGACAGCCGAGGATTCTGAATAAATTATATGAAAAAGACCATGTGACCCAGCGGGAACTGGCCGACCGGTGCTGTATGGATGTGGCAACCATGTCCCGCACCCTCGACCGTCTGGAGGAAGCCGGATACCTGACCCGGGAAAAGCATCCCGACTGCCGCCGTTCCTTCCTTATAGTCCTCACTGAGGAAGGCCGCAGCAGGGCCGCCCAGGTGCATGAGGACTTCCGGAATATTGACGAACAAATCTGGCAGGGCTTCCATGAACAGGAAATGGAAGAGTTCCTTGCCTGTGCGAAGAAGATCATTGACAACCTGAAAAGCGGCGGGAAATAGGGCGGGAGAGGTCGCCCTGGTTCCTGCCCCTCGCCTATGAAAACAGCCTGCGGTTCCCTGCGCCCCATGCGCTGCCGCCCGCTGAATAAGCTCTGAACGCTGGGATGAATTATCATAAAGCCGGAATAAACGCAGTCCGTTGCTTTTTTGATATCATCTCCGGCGTTTTTAAGTTTACATTACCGCCCCCTTCTTTATCAACAGCTTCTGAAGCCGCCTTTATTATCGCATCTGTAAAAATCTCCATGTTTTTCTCCATAAAACTCCTTTCATACGCCAAACCGGCTTTCATATTATACAAACCCAATCACAGAATAATTACAAAAAGATTTTAGGTATTGACCCTCACGTATAGTGATAGCCTAAAGTAATACCTGAGGGAAGGAAAGAAGGTGAAAATATATGATGACAGTAAAACAGGTGGCAAACCTGACAGGAGTCAGCGTGCGCACCCTCCAGTTCTACGATGAAATCGGACTGCTCAAGCCGGCGGGACTGACGGAGGCCGGATACCGCCTCTACGATGAAAATACGCTGGAAACTCTCCAGCAGATCCTTTTTTTCAAAGAACTGGACTTCACGCTGAAGGAAGTTAAAACCATTATGGGAAACCCGCAGTTTGATAAACTGAACGCATTCATAAAACAGCGCGAACTTATACAGCTCAAACGCGACCGCCTGAATGCCCTGATCGAACTGCTGGACAAACTGATTAAAGGAGAAAAATGCATGGACTTCAAAAAATTTGATATGACGGATTACTTTAACGCACTGAATGAATACAGACAAAATAATTCCGAAGAAATTGTAAAACAATTTGGAAGCCTGGAAAGCTTTGATGAGATGCTTACAATGATGCGCTCCAGGGAAGATGAGATTGGCGAAATGGCAGTAAAACAATATGGCAGCATTGAAAATTACACAAAGGCAGCCCAAAAGAACCTGGCCCGGTTTCTTGCGGACGGCCCGGCATTTTCCCGGACGGAAGCCCTTTCCCTTGCCGAAAAAACAGAGGCCCTGACCAGGAAACTCACCGCTGACCTCACCAAGGATCCCGCAGATCCCGGGATACGCGAAATTACCGCCGGGCTGATAACCCTGACCGAAGAATCGAACAAAGGCACAGATATGGGAGATAACTACTGGGAATTCATGGCGGAGCTTTACCGGACCAACCCGGCATATATCGAAGCCAACGACAAAAAGTACGGCTCCGGCGCCTCAGAGTTCATAGGCAAAGCCATAAAAGCCTGCCTGGAAGCGCAATAACCGCCGAAAAGGCCGCTTTCCATCCTCCGTTCCCCTCCGGCCTGCGGTCAGCAGTCAGCCGAACCATCCCGCAGAACACATCCTGCAAAACTAAAAAAGACAGCCGGAAATGAGAAACACATCCACGTTTCCCAGTTCCGGCTGCCCTGCTCTGGCACACCGCCTGAAACCGACCCAACTGCCCTTACAGGCTAATCCATCCAAATGTATTGGCGATAGAACTGATAAGAATTAAAAAGATCAGAATCGGAGCCACATATTTCACAAGAACCACATAAAGCTTTTCATCCTTAAACGGAGCGGAAAGCTTCACCTCATCCGTAACCACCTTCGGCTTCACGACAAAACCCACAAAAATACAGGTAAATAACGCTACCACAGGCATAAGCACACTGTTGCTCAGGAAATCAAAGAAATCCAGGATGGAAAGCCCCAGAGGAGCCACCCAGGAAAGCACGCCAAAGCCCAGAGAAGAAGGAATTCCCATCACCAGGGCAAAAACCATGACCCCAAGACACGCCGTCTTCCTCTTCATATGGAATTTGTCCTGAACAATAGACACCACCGTTTCCATTAAAGAAATGGAAGAAGTCAGGGCCGCAAATAAAACAAGCAGGAAAAATACCAGCCCCAGAATCGCACCGGCCCGCATACTGGCGAAAACCTTGGGAAGCGTAATAAACATCAGGCTCGGCCCCGAAGAAAGAATATCCTTGTTCCCGCCGGAAAAAACGAACACCGAAGGAATAATAATCATACCTGAAATAAAAGCAATTCCCGTATCAAAAAGCTCAATGCTGCGCACCGACGACTCAATGTTTTCCGACTTCGGCATATAAGAACCATACGTAATCATAATACCCATGGCAAGAGACATGGAATAAAAAAGCTGCCCCATCGCCGCAAGCACACAATTCACCGAAAACTCCGAGAAATCAGGCTTGATATAATAAATCAGCCCGTCCACAGCCCCCGGCCGCGTCACCACATAAACCGCAATCCCCAGGGAAAGAAGGACAAGAATCGGCATCAATATTTTGCTCGCCTTCTCAATCCCCTTTTCCACGCCAAGCATAACAATAAAAGCAGTAGCCGCAATAAAAAGGAAAAGCCAGAACAAAGGCTGCCCAACCTCACCGATAAAACCCGTAAAAAAGCTGTCCTCCGTAGCCGCCAGCCCCTGCCCTGTCACATACACAAACAGATACTTGGCAACCCATCCCCCGATTACACAATAATAAGGAAAGATAATAATGGGAACAATACTGGAAAGCACGCCCAGGAAAGAAAACTTCTTATTCAGGGACGTAAAAGCATACAACGTACTCTTTCCCGTTTTCCGTCCCAAAGCAATTTCCGTCAGCATCAGGGCGAAACCAAATGTCACCGCCAGTATCAGATAAATCAGCAGAAAAGTCCCTCCGCCGTACTTCGCCGCCAGATAAGGAAACCGCCAGATATTCCCCAGCCCCACAGCAGACCCTGCCGCCGCCAATATAAAACCGATCCGGCCGGAAAACGAATTCTTTTGTTCTTTCATAAGGAAAAACCCCCTAAAATAATATGAATTACAGCACTGCACTGCCGCTTCAAAACAATGCCGCTGTGACAATATATTCTATCACACTAAAAACCAAGAAAAAAGTCCCAAATACAAAAAGAGTGGGGGAGGGGATAAGCGCATCCGACCCGGTTCCTTTCTTCTGTTTCACGGGGGAGGTGGGGGAAGGGAGCGGCTCCATTAGAAAAAACGGTGATGTTTCTTACTGCGCCGGAAGGCCGGGATTTTGCCGCCCTTTGCGGCTTGTCTGACGAACGCAGACGACCACAGCAACCAAGCTACAGCCACCGCACACAGGGG
>OJJF01000596.1_pt1 | contig 12719 bp, 9 predicted proteins | sample 1596121 | NCBI WGS metagenome assembly OJJF01 (sample SAMEA4350135, study PRJEB24818) | metagenome | biome: human; feature: gut; material: faeces | place: Denmark | collected 2013-09 | reverse complement strand
GTATATACATTATTGTCATCCACCGGCCGCAGCTCCGTATTTATATGAAAGGCCCCGGAGGTAACGCGATATATACCGTTCCAGCGGTTTAAATCCTCCGGAATGCAATTGCTTTTGCGTTTTTTAACTTTTAGGGTACTGATGTAATTACACAATAACCGGTACCCTTCTTCATCCTCTGCCAGCGCCCCTGAGGGAAGCGTCGGACGCAGCAGATATTTACTTATGATCTCATTTTCCGCACAGGAGCCTCCGTCATCAGCAGACTGGTTAACTGAAATTGTCAGATCATTCGTTCTGCTCATAATCACATCCTGTCCATGGCCGCCTGCAAACTTAAACGTATCTTTCTCAGGGCAAATCCACAGCTGATAGCCATAACCTGCGCCATTATCCAAATGTGATTCTTTATTGATTACTTCCGTATGGATTCTTCGCGTAGTGGCTTTATTTATCCATTCCGGATCAATCAGCTGCTCTCCGTCCCATTGTCCGTTTTGAAGATAAAGCATACCCAGCCGCAGGTTGTTTTCCGTGCTGGAAGCAACACCGGGCGCAGCATGGATATGATTTTTATGAAAAGTCATCCACTCCAGCTTATCCGATTCAACACCGATTTTATTCAAAATTTCTTCTGTCAGATATTCTCTTACATTTCTCCCCGTTGCTTTTTCCACGGCAGCTCCCAGCATACAGGAACCTGTGGTATTATACAGGAATCTGGTCCCGGGTTCATGATCAAAGTCAGATGACAGATAATTGGTAAGGAGCTCTTCCCCTGACGGCGGCTGTACAGACATTCCATTTGCCATCATCAGGGCATGCTCTATTGTCAGCTTCTTCATATTTTCAGAAGGTTTTATGTTCAGCGCCGCAATTTCTTCCGCAAATAAATCAACCATCCGATCCTGTAAACCCAGATATCCCTGATTACAGGCTAATCCGACTGCTGTTCCAATATAAGATTTTCCCATGGAATGACAGATATGGGCCATGGAACTGTTATATGGCTCCCACCAGCATTCCAATGCAATCTTTCCGTGGCGTTCAATCATCAGACCGTGCATCTGCGTCCCGCAGCTTTCCAGCTCCTGAAGCATCTGCAACAGCATTCTGCTGGACAAGCCTACTTCTTCCGGTTTTACACGCAAAAATTCTTTTTTATACATATTTTCACTGCTTTCTGTCCTTATACGGACGTAATACTTATATATCCCATGTCCTGTTTCATTCCCCCGCTGACACCGCCGGGTATATATAATTTCAACTTTCGCCCCAAAAATTCAAATTTAAAAATGTATTTTCCCATAGAGGCTGCACTCTTGCAGACAATAATAAAAGTAAAATCATTCATCCATCCTCCGCAAAGCTTACAAACCTGCGGGTTCGGACCATAGATAAGATTTTGTATGCTTGTATCCGGCTCAAGGATCAGGAAATTACTGTTTTCACACCATACAGGATCAATACCTGTTTCATATTTCTTCTTTTCTCCGCCTTGTTCAAGATTCAAAAAAGCCCTTTCTTTTTCAAAAGACAGCCTTACAGACTGCAGTCCCCACAGGTTCTCCGGAAAGTAATAACATTTTTCATTGACTGCAGTTATCAGTTCGTCATTAAAAACTGTCTCGCAGCAAATTCTGCCCATATTTTTCTTTGCAGTTTCTAAAAACTGTATTCCCTTTGACTCCCGCCTCAGTTCCTTTCCCTGAATTTTTGACAGGATCTCTTCATAAAACAGCTCAATAGCCTGTTCCCCGCGGGATTCATTTCCCATGATCACGGCAACCATATTTTGTTCAGGCAGAATAAGCGCAATCTGGCCTCCTCCGCCATCCATACGGCATCCGCCGAATACATTTTTCCAAAGCTGCATACAATAGCCCTTTCCATTATGATACCCTGGCTTCTCCAGACCGGTCCAGGTCTGCTGCGTGCATGCTTTTTTCATAAGTTCCGGATTTAAAAGCTGTTTCCCGTTCCAACGTCCATATTGCAGGAACCATAGCCCCAGCTTTAGAAAGCCATTTGCAGAAACCACCGTCGTTACCGGATCATAAATATGGTATTGGTTATACTGCGCAGTAATCTCAATTTCTAACGGAACACATATTTTTTCATGTATGTATGTTTCAATTCCTTTTCCTGTAGCTCTTTCCACTAAAAAAAACAGCAGATGCGGAATTGAATTATTGTAAAAAAAATGTTCCCCCGGAGCACAATCCATTGGTGTGTTAAAAAACAGCCTGCACAAGTCGGCATCAGGATGTTCTATAAAAAACATAAACGCCTCATCTGAATTCTGTCCTGACTGCATTGTAAGAAGATCATATAACGTAATATCTTCAAATCTTTTGTCGTAGGTATCCGGAAGTTTATCCCGAAAATAATCAATAATTTTACTATCAAAGGACAGAAAACCTTCATCAACAGCAAAAAGAACCGCCGCCGCAATGATTGCTTTTGCGGCAGAAAGCAAACGATGAGGGCTTTCCAGCATAAATGGCTCCGATGCATTTGCAAATATAAGCTTTCCATCCTTCACAATCTGCAGGCTGTGAATATCATAATCGATGTCACGCAGCCGCATAAGATAGTTTGCTATATGTCCGGAAGCTATTCCCACTGATTCAGGAGTTCCTTCCTTTATTGTTCCATCCTTCAAAATATTTGTTTCCATAACTCTAACCCTTTACCCCTCCTATAACAATTCCCTTTACAAATCCCTTCTGGAAAAAAGGATAAATAAGCAGAATAGGTATAATAGCAATCACAGCAATTGCCATTCTCACTCCTACACTTGGCACCTGGATATTTGCCGCAATCATACTGTTCGCCTGATTGTTCCGCAGAAAATCAGCGCTGGATATCAGGCGGTTAAGCAGATTTTGAATCGTGTAAAGATCTGTTCTTTTAGTCAGATAATACAGGCCATTCAGCCAGTCGTTCCAATAAGCCAGGGCAGTCATCAAACCAACTGTTGAGATGATAGGTTTTGACATTGGTATTACAATATGAAGCAGAATCTTCAGTTCTGATGCACCATCAATCATGGCCGCCTCTACAATGTTATCCGGAATATTTGTTGAAAAATAAGTACGCATCATGATTACTGCGAATCCGCTCAGCAGTAATGAAGGCATGATTAATGCCCAAAAGGAATCTTTAATGTGGAAAGTCTGGGTCCACATCATATAAGATGGGATCATTCCCCCATTGAACAGCATGGTAAAAAATACAAAAAAAGCAAAAAAATTTCTGCCAGGCAGATTCTTCCTTGATAAAGGATATGACAGCAATGTAGTGATAGTGACGCTTGATAATGTCCCCACTGCAGTAGCGGCAATGGTCATGGCATAAGCCCTTACTATCTTTGCCCTGCTGAACCATAAATACTTATACGCATCGAAGCCAAATTCTTTGGGAAAAATGGAATAACCATTCTTCAGCAGAGAGTTTTCTGATGTAATAGATGACATAAATAACAGCAATATCGGAAAGATACAGCTTAATGATAACAGAAGCATAACAGTTGCAGATACATAGCTAAATAATTTGTCAGATTTTGAATTCATAACCCTCTCCTAAAATAACGCATTATCAGATTCAATCCGCCTTACGATTGCATTTGCGGCAAATACCGTAATAAATCCAAGGATGGACTGCAGAAAACCGGCCGCAGCAGCTCTTCCTATATCATTATTTTCCATTAACCCCCGATACACATAGGTATCAATTGTCATAGTTGCATCCTGCAGCATTCCCGAATTCATAGGGACCTGATAAAACAGGCCAAAATCTGAATAAAACATCCTTCCGATACTCATCAGTGTCAAAGTAATTATTGTGGGCTTAAGCAATGGCACGGTTATACTCCAAATCCGTTTCCAGGTACCTGCACCATCCACCGCTGCCGCTTCATATAACACCTTATCAAAGCCTATGATGGTCGCATAATATATAATAGAATTATATCCAAAGCTTTTCCAGGCCTGCACCATCGTCAGGATAAACGGCCAGTACTCAGGTTTGGTGTACCATGAAATCCCTTCCACTCCCAAAGGCTTCAGTATACTGTTATTAATCATCCCGCTGGTCTGCCCTAAAAAAGCATAGATTATATAACTGATTACCACATATGACAGTAAATACGGAATTAGTATAAGTGTCTGGGAAAGCTTACTGACAAAATGACTTTTCACTTCATTTAACATAATAGCAACAAAAATAGCAAAAATTGTATTAATAAATAAAAACAGCAGATTATATCCGATTGTATTTCGGAATAAAGACCATGCATCATTTGTTTTAAACAGAAAAGAGAAATTTTTCAGCCCTACCCAGGGACTTCCCCAGATTCCTTCGGTATATTTAAATTTTTTGAATGCAAGCTGAAGACCTGCAAGAGGAATATAATTATTTATCACCAGATATGCTAATCCCGGTACCATCATAAGATAAAGCGGTAAAAATCTTTTAATTTTTTTATTTATCATAGAGAAACCCTACCTCATATCCCCATATTTCTTTGAGGCAGGCCGAAAATACTTTATGTTACAAATGATTTTCGGCCTTTCTCATAATTTAATGTCACTGTCTGGCAGCCCATGCATCTAACTGTGTCTGTTTTTCTTCAATAATATTGTCGATACCTGCACTATGCAATTCCGTACGGAATTTTTCCAGCAATTCTTCCGTATTATCCAGTCCCAAAACTATAGTATTATAATATTGAGAGACTACATTGGTACATGCTGCAATTTCATCTGCAACATTTGTGGAGTCAAACGTAAAACCTAATGCCGGAGATGCGGTAGCATTATTATTGGAATCAATCCATGCCTGGTAATAATCAGGAGGATTGGGAGCCCAGGGAAATGTGATGGTAATGTTTGGCCAGAAGGTTCCCATACCGGACGGCCAGCCGGTAGTAAATGCATCCAGGTCCTCTGCAAAATCAATCGTATTATCATCACGTTTTACATAGTGAACATTTTCTATGCCGCTGCAGACCAGATTTGCAAGTTCAGGATCCGTGTATAATGCATTCAGGAATTTCATACTGGCCTCTTTGTGTTCACTCAAAGCCGAAATACACCACATCATTCCGGAAGCGGAATCTGTTGTTGCATAATTAACTGCGCTTAATTCTGCGCCATAAAGCCTTTTACCGCAATTATTCTGCTGAACCTCCGCAGTTACTGCAGGGTCAAATCCGCCACCAAGATAACAAAATGCCTGATTATTGGAAAGGTAAGCAACCGCGCCGTCCTGGGCATTCATAGGATCGTTAATAAATAAGCCGTCTTTCATCCACTGATTGGTATATGTTATCATTTCTTCAAATTTTTCTGTTTCAAAGACATTCACGACTTTAAGATTATTATCTTCAAGAATCAGCCCGCCAAACACATTATTGCCCGTAGTTCCCAGCGGATCAAATCCAACAGGTCCTAAAAAATCGCCATTAATACCTGTCGGGAAAATAGCAAGCTCAGGATGCGCTTCCTTAACCTGTAAAGCCACTTTGGTTAAATCATCAAAATTATGGATATCCTCCGGCTTGATACCAAGCTCATCACAGATTTCCGCATCCATTACAACACAGGGGCGGTTGCTGTAGGCATCGACCTTAGGTACTCCATAAATGCTCTCACCAAAACGGCCGCATTCAATATAATCGCCCAGGCACTCCTTAATTCCCGCTCCGTATTCATCCAACAGGCCATCCAGTTCCGTAATCGCACCGCTGTCTGCATAGGTAAATACAGGTGACATAAAGCTGCAATTAAATAAATCCACACCTCCATCTGTCAACAACAGATTCAACTGATCAGACCAGCTTGCAAAATCAATACAAAGAAGTTCAACCTCTACTCCAATCTTATCCCTTGTCAACTCATTAATCGCATCCTGAACCATATCCTTTTCTTCCGCGGCATTCATTGTCAGCATATATGGAACAATAATTTTTTCAATTTCGCCCGGACTATCTTTTGCCGCTGACTCAACAGCCGCATCCGTTCCTGTTTGGGCCGTTTCCCCGGAAGTATTCCCTCCGCAGCCTGCCATGGATAAAACCATGGAAAACGCCGTTAAAATTCCCAGTGCCTTTTGTACTTTCTTTTTCATACAAATCCTCCTTTGAATTTGGAACAATTATTTTCTTTTTTTTGATAAAGATTGAAGCCTGCCATCGCTATCACTATCAAAGCCGCTACACAATAAAACATCGTTGTATAACCTGAATAATCCGATATCTTACCACATATAACAGGCCCTAATCCCTGTCCCAGGTCTGCTCCGATATAAAACGTACTGGTCGCAATACCAACCTTTTGGGCGTCAACCTTTTTCATACAAGCTGTCTGTAAGGTAATCTGTCCGGTACCCTGACCGACTGCTTTTAAAACCGCGGCTGCAAGCATGATCCACAAATTTTTCCCTCCCCCTGCTGCAAGCATCGCTGCCGCACTCGTTAAAAGTGATACATTTACAATCATTGTAATGCTATGTCTATCAACAACCTTTCCTACAGTCATGCGTATTACAAACAGAACTGCCGCATTGACAGTAAAAAACAAAGAAATTCCGACGATTTTTCTTTCTTCTGCAGCCAACACCAGAAAAGAATTAATCACTCCATTCTCCAATGAAAATAACCCTCCGATAAGCGCATACACAATGCATGGAAAAGCTATCATATTTCCAATGGAAAAACGGAATTTTTCTTTTGGTAATCTTTTCTGCGGTTTTTCAGCTGCCACCCTCTTATCTGTGAAAAGCATAAAAACAATTGCAAAAGCTGTGATTATGGAAATTATCGCAAAAAGCTGTTTGTATCCATATTTATCCTTTATTTCAATTCCCAGGCCCGGCCCGCACACCTGCGATATAACCTGCCCCAGACTATAATATCCAATGCCTTCCGCCAGATGTTCTTTCGGCAGATATTCATATAAAATAGCTATATTAACGGTCCCCTGTATTCCGAACGCAATTCCATGGAGTATCCTGACTGCGAACATTGTCTTAATTCCCGGTGCAATGCAATAACCCAGCATTGTTACAGTAATCAGAAATGTAGAAAGAATGCATATATTTCTTTTTTCAAAAGCATCTGATGCATAACCGCTGAATGGCCGAATGATTAACGCTGCAATGGAAAAAATACCGGTCAGTGCGCCCGCAGTTGCCAAATCCGACCCTAAGGAAACACCGTAAGGCGTAATTAACGGTGCAATCATACTATAGCCGAAGGATACAGCCAAACCGGAAAGCATTAATAATATATAATTCTTAGTAAATAACCTCTTTTTCAATGATTTCCTCCTTGCATTTTCGTTTTAGCAACTTAGTAAAATAAAAATCTCTTAGATAAGAGACTCTTATTTTATAACCTATCATTAAAATCACCGCATGTATCGCCGAATACATATTTAGCCTTCAGGTTCCTGGCTATTGGCGTATTGCCCTCACTTCTGATTACCACCATGAGTAAATCCAGTGCACTTTCCGCCACCTCAAACACCGGTGTACATACCATACTGATAGAAGGTGAAAAGTATTCGAATGATTTACTGTGTCCAACAGAAAATAATTCCATTTCTTCCTGAAAAATTATTTGTTCACTTTTACAAGCTGTTACAGCTCCCATGGCCTGTTCCGGTACATTGATAAACACTGCCGTAGGTCTGTTTTTAAGAGACAGAATTTCTTTCATAGCATGAAAACCTGAACTGAAATCCCGATCCGCTTCTTCCCTCATCCAGATTTTATCCATATGTAATCCCAGGTCACGACATTTGTTTATAAAACCGCTTTTTCTCAGGCCCGAGTTAGGACCATTCTGATTACTGCCTATAAAACCTACTGACTTATGTCCCCGTTGGGCAAACAATCGGGCAACATTTATTCCAATATCATAATCATCCACATAAACCGAATGGTATTTCTTTTCATTGCGGAATACACATACAATCGGAATATCGAAAGAATGGTTATTTAAAAACTCAGCATCCGCATCTGAAATACCGCAGATAATAATTCCGCTGAATCTGGTAGGCGTCATAATATGCTCACAATCACAAAGCTGTCCGTATTCAAACATATGAACATAAAATTCCACACAATAGCCTTTGCTGTCTGAAATATGCTGCAGCCCACGGAAAAAACTCCCCATAATATCATCCGCATATCCTGAATTCCAAAAAACGGCAATAACCTGGCTGGTCTCTTCTATCCCTGAATTTCTTAACCTGCGGGCATAAATATTAGGCTGATACCCCATCTCTCTGGCAGCATCCTTTACCCTCTTCTGCGTTGCCTTTGATATCCTTACCTTATCCCCCCGGCCATTTAATACAACGGACACTGTTCCGGGAGATAAGCCCAACTGATTTGCAATTTCTGTAATTTGTTTATTTCCTTTGCCAGCCACTTCATACCCCTTTGCTTTTTCGTTTTAGCAATTTAAGAATAAACGATATTAATTGTTTAGTCAAGGGATATATTTGAAAATTTTTTTCCAATTTTTACCTGGTTACCGGTGATTAATCCGGCATACATATATTTATTCAGAAATTTGCCCGAAACAGCCCAGTAAACATTCGGGCAGGAAATAAACCCTGCCCGGATGTTTGCATATTCAATCTGGCTAATTCTAATGCTGGGCCTTCTCCGTAATTTTAGCCCTGTTTTTCTCAAATACCGGCTGCATATACTTCTTATATAATGGCATGAGTTCATGATCATAGTTACAGCGAAGCTCCGGCTTTACATCAAAAACCATGGTCTGTTCTTTCTCAGGCGTGCTTGCCGGCCATTCAGGCAGCCCGTTATGATTCGGATTACCGCTGTGTGCAAATGCCATTACCGTATCGAAAATCAGTTTTTCCAGTTTCTCCGCGCATTCCTCCTGGGCGGACGGCACAAACTCCGTATTGTGGAACACATATGAAATGTCAGCGCAGTGCCAGGGCGTGGAACCGCCTTCGATGGGCATATCGTGGTTGAACATGTAGGAATAGGTACACTGATTGAGTCCGCTTCTCATACGGATATATTTATGTATGCCATTCCTGAAAATATAATCCATACGGGTAAGATCGCTGATATGTCTTTCCGGATATGCCTGTTTAAACAGGGGAATCAGCAAAGCTGCCGCTTCGGCTCCCAGCACCTCCTCCACGCCCCTTATTTCCGCTTCCTCCGGCATTTTCTTCTTATCAGCATTTCCCGGCACAAAAGAAGCCATCTCTCCGAATACGGAACCTACCAGCATGGGAATATGGGCAGTTTCCTTCCTGAAACCGTAAAGCAGCGGATCGCCTGCATAGAATTCATTACGGAATGGTAAATCCCCCACATATCTGTTTTCTCCTGCAAAAGCAGGCCGCACCTTTATATAGGCATCCGCCAGACTCTGATAAGGCACCTCTTCCAATTCCTTCACGCTGCGTATGCACAATTCTGCCATAATGCTCTCCGCCAGGGCCTTTCCGCTTTCTTCCTCAACCGGCTTTTCCACATCAAGCACACCGCTCATGGAATATCCTTTGGCATATAATCCGTCAGCCCCGGGAGACTGCAGCAGCGTAGTTACCTTTCCACCGCCTCCTGACTGGCCGAATATAATTACATTATCCGGATCCCCGCCGAATTTTTCCACATTTTCCTGAATCCATTGCAACGCTGCAATGATATCATCTCCTCCTGCATTTCCTGAATTGATATATTCGTCCCCAAAATCAGAAAGATCAAAATAACCGATTATATTCAGTCTGTGGTTAATGGAAACCGTAACTACATCCCCATATCTGCTTATATTTTCGCCTTCATAAGCGATATGCTCAATCGCAGATCCCGATTCGTATCCGCCACCGTGAAGCCATACCATAACCGGCCGCTTCTGATCGTCACACGCCGGTGTCCACAGATTCAGGTTCAGGCAGTCCTCATTCATCGGCCAATAACGGTGCGGTACGAATATTTCCCCATTTGGCCTGGGCAGATACAGCTGCGGGCATACATAGCCAAAGCTTGTGGCGTCGAACACATCATCCCAGGCCGGGACCGGTTCCGGGGCGTGGAAACGCTTCGCTTTTGCATACGGAATTCCTTTAAAGACATAAATATCCTTCAGGATATAGCCCCTGACTTTTCCTTTCGTAGTTTCCACCACTGCCGTTCTGTCGTCAAATTGAAATCTTGTCCCCATTTTTTTCTCCTCCATTATCCTTTATGAGCGAAATACATCTATAAATTACATAACCCATTAATTTTACCACCATATATCATTATAGTTCACTCTCTTCCGATAAGATCATGAATAAAATACATCGTCATGGCCTCCATCCGCCGGTTCCCATTATCGGTAAATCCATGTATCTCCCCGGCAAATACCTCCAATTTTGCCTCCTCATATTCCTCCGCCGCCGATTCACTATAGGAAAGTGGTACAACCTCGTCCCGATCCCCATGCATAATCAAAACCGGCCGTTCAAACCGACTGATGTATGTATGAAGGTCAAATCCCCTCAAAGTGCGGAAAAACTTATTCCCCAGTTCCATTCCCCAAAACTCCAATTTGGAAGGAATATCATCTTCACTTTTAAAACGACTATTCCAGTTATCCGCAATACAAAATGCAGGAAATAATAAAATCAGGCCTTTGACATCATCTTTTCTGTCCGCGGCCGCCATAGCGCTTATCAATCCTCCCTGGCTACCTCCAAACAAAAATATCTCTTCTTTTTTAACCTGATCCCATGTAAGAACCTCGTCCAAAACCGCGCACAGATCCTCTTCCTCTGTAAATAATGTCATTTCCGTTGTATGGAAGCCGCTTTCATCCCTCACGCTCCCGCCGCAAAAGGTATAGCAGACCGTGCCGATTCCATTATTGGCAAAATACTCCGCCGAAATATCAAAGTCGGATTTATGCCCATTATATCCATGGCTCATAATAATAAGAGGATATTCCTTCGTATCGGGCTCATAAAAATATCCATGTACGTCCCTTCCATGATGTGCAATTGTCAGCTCTCTTTTTTTCATTTCATTTTTCCTCCGTTTTCTTTATCGCTTTGATCCACTTCCCGCTGCGCAGTCTATAAACGCACCAGACACATTTTATAATCTGATCAATTTTCATGAAAAAATAAATCCAGAACGCAGGCAGCTCCCATACCAGGCCCGCCAGAATCCCCAGGGGCACGCTTGCCAGCCAGAGGAACAGGATATCGGCAAACATCAGGAATCTGGTATCCCCGCCGCCGCGGAGCACTCCTTTTGTGAGTATGGAGTTGGCGGAGGTGAAAATCAGGATAATAGCCACTGAATCCATAAGCTGCTGCGCAATCTGACGGGTTTCCTCCTGGATATGATACATGCCGATGACGGGCCCGCTGATGGCCAGAATCACCAGGCAGGCCGCCGCTCCCAGCAACGCGCCGAAAATCAGGAAGGTATAGCCTTCCCGCTGCGCCTGCTCTCTTTTTCCTTCTCCCAGGGTATGCCCCGTGATGATACAGCCCGCCTGGCTGATCCCCTGCGTCAGCACCGTAGTCATCTGCTGGGTGACGGCAGTGATGGAATTAGCCGACACAAAGGCCGCGCCGATTCTTCCCATTATCATGGCAATCGCGCTGTTTCCCAGCGCCAGAAGGGAATCGCTTATCAATACCGGTATGCAGATTTTCAGATATTCCGGCACCAGCCCATGGCAGTCCATCAACAGATCCTTTACCCGATAGCCAATATTTTTATCCCGCAGGAAAAAATACACGGCGATTGCGGTAAACTCGATTATCCTTGCCAGGAGGGTTCCCAGCGCCGCCCCGGCTACCTCCATGCGCGGTGCCCCCAGGTTGCCGAAAATGAAAACCCAGTTAAAAAACAGATTCGCCATAAAGCTGACGCTGGAACAGATAAGCGGTACTTTAGCCTGCCCCACACTTCTGAGTACAATCGTGCAGGTAAGTGATAATCCCAGTAAAAGATAGGTGGGCACCGACCAATTGAAATACCGGATCCCTTCCCTGATAATATCCGCATCCGGCGTATATATACGCATCAGCGCCCCCGGAGCCAGAATCGTAGCCGCCATAAACAGCAGACCGAAAACAATGCATAATCGAAGCATGATGGTAATGGACTGCTTCAGAGAACAGGAATCCTGCATTCCCCAAAACCTGGCTACCATAACCGAAGCCCCCATGCCGATTCCCATGCAGCATACATGATAGATATTAATGAACTGGTTTGCCAGGGAGGAAGCCGATAGAGCTACTTCCCCTAAAGCTCCCAGCATTACGGTATCCATCATATTCACCCCTATGGAAATCAGACTCTGCAGGGCAATAGGAATAGCTATGATTCCCACCCGTTTATAAAATTCCGCAGTTCCCAGATATAATCTCAGTTTTCTATTCAAATGCATTCCATCCTTTCTCATCCTGTCATTGTTCCTTTTTAATTCCGTCTTTGAAATACATCCTGTAAAAATGCATCCGCCAGCTGCAGCCACAGTTGGAAATTGGGATATTGATTTTCTCCCATAATTGTAATTCCTCCCTGGCCATGCGGCACACCGGCAAAAGTATGTACCTCCGCTTCCACACCATGGGCTAAAAGATCCGGAAGCACCGCATTCAGATTATCCAGTGCCGGGTCCTCTCTTCCCACCGCAAAAAAGACGGGCGGATACACCACATCCG
>OJJF01000595.1_pt1 | contig 12733 bp, 12 predicted proteins | sample 1596121 | NCBI WGS metagenome assembly OJJF01 (sample SAMEA4350135, study PRJEB24818) | metagenome | biome: human; feature: gut; material: faeces | place: Denmark | collected 2013-09 | reverse complement strand
ATCAGCACTAATTTATTTTCCAACTTCATTCCCAATAATAAGTTTTCTCCCTGTTTCCTTTTTGGCCACACTCGATACAATTGTTGGCGTTTCAAGCGCCCCATATATATACTGTATAACAAGCGTTAAACATATTATCACCAAATGATTTTCCGAGTTTATGAAAACAGCAGCTAATAAAACTATTACCCCTGCCATAAAATCCAAAATCACCATAATATTACGTCTGTTTGCTCGGTCGGCAAGAATACCCCCTAACGGAGATAATAAAATCGTTGGTAACATTGCAAGTGCTAAAAAACTTGCGAAAATTGTTGCCGAACCTGTTACCTCTAAAACATACATTGATAGGGCAAAATCTAATATACAGTTGCCAAATAAAGAACTTGTCTGGCCTGCTATTAGTAAAGAAAAATTTTTGTGGAAAAGTTTGTTGTTCATACGTCCTCCTATTTTAATCTAATTAATTTGATATGTATCTAATATATGCGGCAAAAAAATAATCGCATTGTGATTAGAAGCACATAATATATTTTACGGTAAAATTAGATATTTGTCAAATGTTGAATGAGAAAAATTTTATCCTGCCTCAAAAATCAAAGAGAAAAAATAGATGAAATCTGATTAGTCAAATCTCGTAATGTCTCTTTAGAAATCGTGTAATATACTCGTCCGTCCTTTTTTTCTACGTTTACTAATTGATTTGATAGTAATACATTCATGTGATGTGAAACAGTGGCAGCGGAAAGATTCAATTTTTCCGCTAATTCCAAATTATATTTTGGTGCTGTCAATAAAGTAAGTAGTATGTCAAATTTACTGCTGTCACCAAGGGCTTTTAATGCAGGAAGAAGTTTTTTTTGAGAACTTCTTACTTTCTCAATATGTTTATATACATCTTTTGCAAACAGACCCACATAAGCAGTACGTGAGTTTACTATTTCAATGGCAGGATATATTAAAATAGGGGTTGGATTAACATCTTTTAAAATATTTTTGCTCATATAATTACCATTAGGAAAATCAGTAAGCAATTTATCCAAAGGCTTTTTAATAGCGTCTATCGCTTTTTGATATGCAACAATATTCTGTTTAATAAAGTTTAATAAACTTTCCATTTTCTTTTTAGGTGACTGTATTAAAACCATAAGTTTCCAACATATATTAGTGGAATATTTTGTACTTTGCAATAAAGTGATTATCTCATTTAATGGTGGAACTACATCAAACTCTTTTCCTTCAAGTAACTCATTGATAATTGCTAAAATAATTGTATCGTCAGCCACTCCGCTAAAATCATTATCGAACCACTCTGAATTATCTGCGCATATAGTTTGTAAAAGTATGAGGAAATCGTCATCAGCAAAAAAGAAGTCAAAATCTTCACACTTCTGAAAAGTCATATTTTGGCGGAAGATAGTAAAATATTTTTTGTGTATAGCCCCAAATTTATTAAAAAGCTGTGTACCATCAATGCCATACTCCGCTGCGGCATTTTCCCACAACTCTTTTTCTATAAAATTAGTATGACTGCACCCATATAACAAGCCGATTATTTCAAAATATTTATTTAGATTGCTTCCAGTTGTTTTTTCCATGTCCATTCCTCACTTTATTTACAAAATCAAATTAGATGTTATTCAAACACGATAGATATATATTATATCCGTCTCGAAAAAATTAAGCAAGCATGAATTATATGCTTTATTTCTATAAATATTATGATATGTGTACTCATATGCCGAAAGAAAGGTGAATTGTAAAATGTAATAGGGTGAAATAATATGAAGCAAAGCAAAGAAAAATACGGTTTTAAGGCTTTTGGACAAGCCAAAAAAGCCGCAAGAAAAGCAAAGGGAATATCGCGCAATCAGTTAGCCGATACGCTGCACATTGCCCCTTGGTATATTGCTTCAATCGAGAACAGCGGGCAGCACCCCAGTTTACAGATTTTATATGAGCTTGTTACCCTGCTTGATGTATCAGTAGACCAGTTTTTCTTTCCGAAAAAAGAAATAGAGAAATCTACGCGCCGCCGTTAGCTTGATACCATGCTTGACGATATGAGCGAAAAGGATTTGAAAATCGTGTCTGCCGCCGCAAAGGGAATTGGGGAAGCCAACAACGAAACGACGGAAGAATAACGCCCCCGTTGCTACATATATAGAGCCTTTTTAAGCGTCGCAAATTGCGGCGTTTTTCTTTTGAGCTCTTTTGGCAAAACGGGGCTTTCCGTTGTAGTAGAGATAAGGAAAAACTTTCGTAGCAAGCATAGGAAAAGGGTACCCTCTTCCGAAAAATGACTTATTGGAAAGTATCGTCCCAAGCCCTCTTTAACCTCTGTGAAATTAGTGCCAACTGTAATGTTGACATGAATAGCAGATAATATAGTATAATACTGGAGGAAAGTAAGAAAAGCACGAGGTGAATTTATACCTTGGGAGGAAAATTGTGAAAGAGCAAAGACGATATTATGAAGCGTATGATGAAAGATATAAGCAAGTTCATCAAAAATCTTTACAATGGTTTTCGAGCCTACCATCCAAAATTGTTGAGGAAACTATAACTGAATACGGAATATCAAAGATATCAAAGATTTTGGAAATTGGATGTGGTGAGGGTAGAGATGCAATATATTTGATGAAAAATGGATACGATTTACTCGCAACAGATGTCTCTCCTACTGCAATCAATTATTGTAAGGAAACATTTCCATATGTATCTCAATCTTTTAAGGTTTTTAATTGTTTGACTGAGCGAATAAATGATAAATTTGATTTTATCTATGCGATTTCCATATTACATATGCTGGTATTGGATAAAGATAGAAATTTATTTTATCAATTTATTTATGAACAACTAAAAGAGAACGGCATCGCGCTAATTTGCACAATTGGAAATGGTTATGAGGAATGGAGTACAGATATATCAAAGGCATTTGAGTTGCAGAAAAGAACTCATGAGGTCACAGGGGAAGAAGTTCATATTGCGGGTACATCATGCAGAGTGGTTAGTTTCGATACGTTAAGCAGAGAGATTGACAATAACAATCTTATGTTGTTAGACAGTGGACTAACTTCAATTGAACCTGATTTTCCGACTATAATGTTTGTTGTTATTAAACGTAATTCTGCCAAATGAGAAATCTGCACAATAGGTAGCAGAGCCAGCCGACCTTATCAGTGGTAAGATAAACGGCTGCGTCACCATTGACAAGCACGTCTGCCCCGCTTATGCGGCAATTGAGAGTGCGAAAGCAACAGATCCTTTTGTTCGCTGCTCTTTGCCGGGGCAGCATGTACCCAAGTAGAGCGTCATAAATGTAGCATTCATGCGGTTGTGCAGGCGTTGAAATAAGGTGACCAGGATTTTATATTCTGACCTCTCAAAATGCCCTTTGACTGCGTAACAACACATTACTACCTGACGCTTTTTTGACGCCCGTGTTTACAACGAAAAGATATAAAGAGTTATAAGCGGATTTATGGCGATATGTGAAAAAGCCTGTGTAAGCGATGGTACGATGGTTATCTTTTCGGCAATACTGAAGTATATAATCCGTGGAGCATGATTAATTATGTGAAAGAGGCTGAGAATGACATTAACGCACTGCCCCGGCCATATTGGGCGAATACTTCATCAAATGATATCATTCGTGATATGATAGAGAAAGCGGATGCCGGTGTCAAGCAGGAACTGGAAGCGCTGATTGCCGGAGAATACATTGAAAAACCCGTGCATGAGGATATCACCTATGAAGAAATACACAGTTCACAGGATAATCTGTGGAATTTCCTGTTCTTTACAGGCTATCTGAAAAAGGTCGGGGAACATATGCAGGCGGATACCATTTATATCGTATTGGCGATTCCCAACGCGGAGATAAAATATATTTACCGGAATACGATTATGGATTGGTTCAACCGTCAAATCCGGCAAAAGGATTTTTCGGCTTTATATAAAGCCCTGCTGAAAAAAGACACCTCTTTATTGGAAAAGGAGCTTTCCAGGAATCTGATGGAAACAGTCAGCTTCTTTGACTATAAGGAAGATTATTATCACGGCTTTACGGCAGGGCTTCTGAAAATGATGGATGGCTATCTCATACAGTCAAACCGGGAAAGCGGGCTGGGGAGAAGTGATATCATCATCCGTTCGGCACCTTATGAAGGGGTGGCGGTTATCATAGAAACAAAGGTGGCGGATACGTATGCACAGCTGGAAGAAAAGGCCGCCGAAGCGCTTGCCCAGATTGAAGAAAAACAGTATGATGCCGAGCTGCGGCTGGAGGGCTACCATACCTTTATAAAATTCGGAATCGCTTTTTTTAAGAAATTATGTAAGGCGGTGTCAGATTAATACAAAATAATTCCAATGGATAAAAATCAGCTCCGCAGGACAGAAAGGCCTGCCGGAGCTGGTTTTTTATCTTGCACAATTAAATGAGTTTCACTCAGTCAATCAAATACCCCGCTGCGAGCAGGGTATTTGGTCTACGCTCCGCTTCGGTCGGTGCAAAACATGTGCCACTGGCACATAGCACCCCTCGCGGTAGTCGCCAAATAGCCATGCAAGCATGGCTGCCTGACTCGTTGCTCGCGGGAATAAAAATATCAACTGATATCAGTCAATGCAGATCAGCTCATACTCCCTGCTTCCCACACCAATTTCCGCCGCCGCTTCCACCGTATGCACACCGTTGCGGGATTCAATTCTTTTAATTAAATCTTTTTTGCCGGGATCCTCGGAACTATAAACAAGATCCAGGCACGCCTGATCCAGGGCTACCGGGTCGAGAGAGGAAAGGATACCGATATCCGCCATTTTCGGATCCTCTGCCACGGCGCAGCAGTCACAGTCAACGGACATATTGCACATAACGTTGAGAAAGGCGATATGGTTCTTTCGATACGCCACGATGGACTTGGCAGCGTCGGCCATGGCTTCCAGGAAGGAATCATGCTCTGCGGTCCACATGGCCTCCGGATAGCCTGCGCCGTGGATATGTGCTTTGCCGTGAGAAGAGGCGATTCCGATGGAAATATTCTTCAGGGCGCCGCCGAAGCCGCCCATGGGGTGCCCTTTAAAATGGGAAAGCACCAGGATGGAATCATAATTTTGAAGATTCTTTCCCACATAATTGACGGAAATCTGTTTCCCGCCCTCCACAGGCAGCTCCAGTTCCCCGTCCTCATCCATGATATCCACCCGGAAATGCTCCGTCCAGCCATGCGCCTTCATGGTTTCCCAATGCTCCTTTGTGGTATTCCGCTTTCCTTCATAGGCTGTATTGCATTCCACAACGGTGCCGTTTACGGCTTCTATTACCTTCTTCATAAAATCCGGACGGATAAAATTCTGATTCCCCATCTCTCCGGAATGCACTTTGACTGCCGTTTCCCCGGAAAGCCCGCTTCCCAGAACCCGGTACATGCGCTCCATTGCTTCGGGGGTAAGTTCTTTTGTAAAATAAACCTTTGCTTTTTCCATGCTGCATCCTTCTTTCTTTGTGTAAATTTTATCAGGCTGATAAAAAGCATACCCCATTGAGTCAACTCTAAGTCAAGATTTTTATGCTGAAACAGTAATAAAAAGTATGCTAGGAAGATATTTACATGAAATCTCCGAAACTGCTTACCATAGTATTAGGATTTGATTCGCTCAGAAAGGCCCTGAAGCAGAATGATTAATGAAAATAAGCGAAGGAATAGCAGTAAAAATAAAAGAAACGGCAGTAATAAAATAATGCACACCACAATCCCCGCCCTGAAAATAGCAGCGGGAAGCTGCATTTCCATGTATATCGCCCGGCAGCTGCAGCTGGATTTCGCAGCCTCGGCAGGGACGATTACCCTGCTGACCCTTTTGACTACCCGGTGGGAGACACTCAAGCTCTCCTGTTACAGGCTCCTGTCATTTGTTCTGTCCGTGTTTCTCTGCCGGCTTTTGTTCCGGCATATGCCCGGGGACTGGTTGGCCTATGGTATGTACGTGTTTCTTATTTCCGTTATTTTTACCCTGATGGACTGGCGGGCGGTGATTTCCGTCAATGCGGTCATCGGCACCCATTTTTTGGAAACGGGGGACTTCAGCCCGGCTTTTATCAGGAATGAACTTGCGCTGGTGATAATCGGTATTTTTTTCGCAATACTGCTGAACCTGTTCCAGAACAATGCCGGACGCAGAAAAAAGCTGCTGGCGCATGTGCGGCTGACGGAGGGTGAATTAAAGAAGATATTGGAGGAGCTGGCGGCGTACCTGTCGGGAAGCGGACGGCAGGAGAGGGCCTGGGAGGATTTGGAGCTTCTGGAAAGCAGGCTGGAGGGCTTCCGGGAACAGGCATATGAATACCGCTATAATATCCTCCGGCCCCATGCCGGCTATTACCTGCGCTATTTTGAGATGCGGACAAAACAGTGCCTTGTGCTCCGTAACCTGCACGGAGAGCTTATCAAGCTGAGCTCGCTGCCGGGACAGGCTGCAGCGGTGGCCTCTTTTATGGAATACTGCGCCTCTTATGTCCATGAACCTAATGATCCCAAGGCACAGCTTGCCCGCCTCCATGGGGTGATGGAACAGATGAAGGCGGAGCCGCTTCCCGGGACTAGGGAGGAATTTGAAAACAGGGCGGCCCTATACCATGTTCTTATGGATTTGGAGGACTTTCTTCTGTATAAAAGAATGTTTGTGGAAACAATGGATGAACGACTGCGCAGTATTTACTGGGAACAGCGCTCTGCAAGGTAACGGCCGCGGCCGTTCGGCTATCGGAGCCATTGCCAATGGCCGCGTCAGCTTGGCCCTCGGAGCCATTGCCAACGGCCGCGTCAGCTCAGCCATCAGAGCTGCTGCTAACGGACAGCCGCCTGAACTGCAGAGGGGTAATGCCCTTCATCCGCTTAAAGGTCCGGCAGTAATAGCTGGTATCATGGAAGCCGCAGGCATAGGCGATTTCCGTAATGGTCTGCCTGGTATCGGAAAGCAGCGGCAGGCTTTTTTCGATCCGGCAGGTAAGTATGTACCCGAAGGGGGAAATGGACAGATGACGGCGGAACAGTCGGCTGCAGGTGCTTTCGCTGATATGAAAGGAGGAGGCCAGCTCCTTCAGGGTTATCGGCTCCTGTAAATGCAGCTCCACATAATGCAGCATATCCTTCAGCAGCTCTTCCTCACGTCCCGCATTCTGTGCCGGGGCGAATGCGGCGGGCAGATGGGATGCAAACGCGGTAAAAAGGCTGCCAATATGACTTTGAATCTTCAGCTCATAGCCGAAGTCCTTTTGCAGGGATGCTTCATACATAGAAAGCATGGTGCGGATACACTCCGCCTCCCAGGCCTCTTCCCTGTGAAAAATATAGCTGGAAAAGCTTTTGTTATTCATCAGGGGATACAGGTATTTTTCCATAATCAGGCTGTCCGGAGAGGATTGGATAAGCTCCGGGGCAAACACGAAATTATACATGACACAGCGGCCGTCTGCGGCAGAAGAGGCACTGTGCAGTATATCAGAATTAATGAAAATACCATCCCCCTCCCGCAGGATATGGGACTCCGAAGCAGTCATTAAGGAAACCTGCCCGGAAACCACCGCGGACAGTTCAAACTCCCGGTGCCAGTGCCAGGGAATGCTGCCTGCATAATATAACGACATATCATCCAGATAGGCCTGGAAGGGGAAGGCTTTGGAACCGTGCTTTGTCAGCTCCTGTAAATCGGAGCCGACTTCTATATGGGCCAGCTGCATGAAAATACCTCCATTTTATTACCGCTGAAGAAGATTACAGGATATATTTATGTGCCCGGGCATATGGAAAAACAGGAATTGCCCCGCTGCAGAGAGAAATTACATAAAATGACCGGATAATTCAATAAATATCATAAATAATGACAAAAAATCACTATTTTTATTCGGAATGTGACTTTATAATACTAAATTGTCAGGCCTGATGCAAGCAAAGAAAAATGCTGTTGAAAAAGCTTTGCCGGGGAAAAGCACCGCAGGCCATTTCCAGCCCGCAAAACCCTACGCAGACAAAACTGCACAGCAATTTGCCCTGTCCCTGACATGCAAAAACCCGGCTCCCATAAGCCCGGGAATCACAACAGAAAAGACTGTTTTTGAGGAGACGAAAATATTATGGAAACCAATGTTGCCACCCGCGGCGGCTCCGTGCTGAAAAGCTACCGCCACACCCTGTATGCAAGCTATCTGGGCTATATCACCCAGGCTATCGTCAACAACTTTGTACCGCTGCTTTTTACCACCTTTATCGCGTCCTACGGGATTTCCCTGGAAAAAATAACACTGCTGGTCACCATCAATTTCGGCATCCAGCTGGTGGTGGACTTCCTGTCCGCGCGCTTTGTGGACAAAATAGGCTATAAGGTATCCGTCGTAGCCGCCCATGTGCTGGCGGCTGCGGGCCTGGCGGGCTTAGGAATCCTGCCGGATCTGCTGCCGGACCCTTACGTGGGCATGCTGATATCCATTTTCTTTTACGCCATCGGCGGCGGCCTGATAGAGGTACTGATCAGCCCTATCGTGGAGGCCTGCCCCTTTGACCAGAAATCGGCGGCCATGAGCCTGCTGCATTCCTTCTACTGCTGGGGCCATGTGGCGGTAATCCTGATTTCCACGCTGTTTTTCGCGCTGGCTGGTATACATAACTGGAGAATCCTTAGTTTTATCTGGGCGTTGGTGCCGCTGCTGAATGCGGTATATTTCTGCCTTGTGCCGGTGCGTTCCCTGAATGAGGACGGACAGGGAATGTCCGTAAAGGAGCTGCTTTCCGGCAAGCTGTTCTGGATTTTTGCCATTACCATGGTGTGCGCAGGGGCATCGGAGCAGGCAATGAGCCAGTGGGCTTCCGCCTTTGCGGAAACAGGCCTGAAGGTATCCAAAACCATAGGGGATATGGCGGGCCCGTGCATGTTCGCCATCCTGATGGGAACCTCCCGCGCCTTTTATGCAAAATTCAGTGAGAAAATCAATCTCATCGCCTTCATGACGGCAAGCAGCCTGCTGTGCGTGGCCAGTTACCTTTTGGCTTCCCTGTCCCCCATTCCGCTGCTTTCCCTGGCAGGCTGCGGGCTCTGCGGCCTTTCGGTAGGCATCATGTGGCCGGGCACCTTCAGCCTGGCGGCGGAAAAATGTCCCAGAGGCGGCACCGCCATGTTCGCCTTTTTTGCCCTGGCCGGCGATCTGGGCTGTTCCTCCGGGCCGACTCTGGTGGGAATGGTTTCCGATGCCTTTGACGGCAGGCTTACGGCGGGCCTGTTTGCGGCCATCGTATTTCCCATTGTGCTGCTGCTGGGCCTGCAGCTGTGCAGAAGGGTCACTGAAAAAAGAAAAGAAGCCGTATAGAATTCATTGGCGCTGCCCACACTATGCATAACAGGAACATAGCAGAACTGCCCGAAGCTGGCGGATAAGAGGTGTGCGGCATGGATTCTATCTGGAGAAAAATAACTCATAACCCGGAAAGGCTGGCGCTTTCCGGTCATATTCAAACGGAAGCGGCGGTGATAGGCGGCGGGATGGCAGGCATCCTGACCGCCTTTTTCCTGCAGGAAGCAGGAGTGAAAACAATCGTGCTGGAGGCAGGGCATGTGGGCGAGGGGCAGACAGGAAGCACCACCGCCAAAATCACGGCACAGCACGGTCTGATTTATGACGGCCTGATCCACAGCCAGGGAAAGGAAAAGGCGGCGCTTTATGCCCGGGCAAACAGCAGGGCGGTAGAGGATTATCGCAGCCTGGTGCAAAGCCGGAACATCCAGTGCCGGTGGCTGGACTGCCCGGCGTACCTGTATACCCGCTGTAAACGGGATGTTGTGGAAAATGAGGTGCGCGCCTGTGACGAACTGGGGCTTCCGGTTACCTTTGTGACGGATACCCAGCTGCCGTTTCCGGTGGCGGGCGCGGCAAAAATGGAAGGGCAGGCCTGCTTTTCCCCGCTGGAATTTCTTTTTAACATCGCAGGCGAACTGACGGTTTATGAAAACACGGAGGTGAAGCGTGTGGAAGGGAAGGTGATTACCACGGCAGGCGGCGATGTGACGGCGGAACATATTGTTTTTGCCGGACATTTCCCTTTTATTAACCGGCCCGGCTATTATTTTGCCAGGATGCATCAGGACAGAAGCTACTGCCTTGCTCTGTCCGGCGCAGGTCATATGGAAGGCATGTATTACGGCATGGACGAGGGAGATTACTCCTTCCGCGGCCTTCGCCTGGAGGATAAGGATCTGGTGATCCTCGGCGGCTGCAATCACCGTACGGGGGCGAATGAGGGAGGCAGATACGAACGCCTGCGAAACAGCGCCCGCAGCTACTGGCCGGACTGCAAAGAGGAGGCGGCCTGGTCGGCCCAGGACTGCATGACACTGGACGCGGTCCCCTATATTGGCCGTTTCTCCCCGGCAGCGCCCGGCTGGTACGTGGCCACGGGCTTCGGCAAATGGGGCATGAGCCATTCCATGGTGGCGGCGCGGCTGCTGGCCGATCTGATTACCGGAAAGGAAAATCCCGCAAAGGAGGTGTTCACGCCCTCCAGGTTTGGCTGGGATGCGGCGGAAAGCCTGGCGAAGCAGGCAGGCTGTACCATAAAGGGCTATGTGGGGAAACGTAATGCGACGGGCGGCGAGCATCTGGAGGATCTCAGGCCGGGCGAGGGCCATCTGGTGGAATACGGCAATGGAAAAATCGGCGCATACCGGGATGAATCGGGCACACTGCACCTGGTGTCAGCCCGCTGCCCCCACCTGGGCTGCGAGCTGACCTGGAACCCGGACGAAAAAAGCTGGGACTGCCCCTGCCACGGCTCCCGGTTTGATTATGAAGGTAAGGTGCTGGACGGCCCCGCCCAGGAGAATATCGGCCTGCGGTGGGAATAAAGTGCATAATGAAGGAAAACGCCTGTTCCGTTGATTCGGAAGGGCGTTTTTTATTTCCACGGGCAACGGGCCAGGCAGACATGCCATGAGTATTTGATTTCTTTAACAGCCAGCTATGAAATCAGTATACGGTTATGTAAATCTTTATGAAAGTAAAAACAGAATGAAGCCCTGCCATTGCTATGCGGCCGTTCCCATGGCAGACTGGTGGAAAAGGGAAAGGAGAACACAGATGGGAAAACCGTGGAAAAGTAAAAATAAACCGCTGTTCGTAAGTACAGACGGCAGCAGGCTGAAAATCCCGGAGCTGGCGGGAAGGGAGGAGGAGCTGGGAGATCTGAAGGGATGCCGGATCCCTTCCCTGATCAGCGCCCGGACACCGGAGGGAGAGGTGATCATCGCCGCCGCGGATGTGGGAAACGAAGGGGCGGACTGGGGCTGGCTTGGCTTCGGCGTGAGAAGGAGCCTGGACAGCGGACGGAGCTTTGGAAAGCTTCAGCGGGTAATCACGCTGCAGGCCCATCATGCGCCGCAGGATTTTTATGACTGGCATTCGCCTTTTGTCATCGATCCCTGCATGGTGCAGGCGGAGGACGGGACCGTAATAGCGGTTATGGATATGTGCCCCGAAAGCATGGGCTTCTGGAAAAGGGAGTGGCTGGAGGAAAATGCCTTTATGGAAATCGATGGGAAAAGCCGCCTCATGCTCTTTGACGGAGATACCCGCGTGGGTGACCGGCCGGAGGCACAGAAGGGGAACTGCTATACCGTCAGGGAGCAGGGCTGGGTTTATGATCCCGAGGGCCGCAGAACCCGATATTACATGCCGCAGAAGCATTCTGCGTCCCACGGCTTCCAGACGCTGGGGGATTTATATTATGCGGTGGGAGAAGCGGATTATTTAGACAGGGAGCCTCCGCTGATCCCGGAAAAACCGGGAGAGGGAGAGGATATTTACGTGGGGAATGTGTATTTAAGCTGGAATAAGCCCTCATTTCCCCGGGGAACGCCGGAATTTGTCAGGAAACGCATGGCCGGCCCGGGGGAGCAGGTACCCTCCGACTACAGGGTGCTGGAAACGGATCCCGCCCCCCTTGTTGCGGCCGCTGCCATGCATTTGTGGATGACAATCAGCCGGGACGGCGGAGAGCACTGGGAGCAGCCTGTGGATCTGACGCCAATGGTAAAGAGGGATGGGGAGGGTGTTTTCCTGGGGACAGGCCCCGGGGCAGGGATCAGGCTTTCCAGGCAAAAGGATCCCCGGAAAAACAATAGAATCCTGATTCCGGTGTACCAAAGCTGCAAAAGCGAAAACAGCGCTTCCGTAATATACAGCGATGACAACGGAATTACCTGGCGCCGCAGTGAGGAAAATATGTACAACTGCGATGAAGTGCAGGCGGCAGAGCTTTCCGACGGAACAATACTGAGCTTCGGCAGGCCCCGCCGTCCGGGGTATACCCCGGTTTCCTACAGCCGGGACGGCGGTGAACACTGGGTGGAAGGAAAGGCAACGCAGCTTTTCGTGCAGTCCTGCCAGAAATCCCTGATTGCCCTTCCCGTGGATGAGGGAACGGAAGAAAATTTCCCCTGGAGGTATCCGGAGGGAATGCAGAAGGGCAGACAGTATGTGCTCTGTTCCTACCCCTCGGGGGAAAATAACAGAGAGGATATCAGAAGAACGGACGGAACCATATCGCTGGGAGAAGTGGGGGAGGACTGTCAAATCACCTGGAAAGCCCATAAAAAAATAAAGCTGGAGGGAACCTGGGAAACAGCGGAGGATCCCATTTTCACCAATATTTTTTCCTATTCCTGCATGTGCGTCCAGGAAAAC
>OJJF01000593.1_pt1 | contig 12758 bp, 10 predicted proteins | sample 1596121 | NCBI WGS metagenome assembly OJJF01 (sample SAMEA4350135, study PRJEB24818) | metagenome | biome: human; feature: gut; material: faeces | place: Denmark | collected 2013-09 | reverse complement strand
AACGGATTTCTGGTTGCAAAGCTTAAGATACAGCCCATGGTGGCGACCCTGATTCTGTTTACCGCGGGCAGGGGTATATCCCAGCTGGTGACAAACGGACAGATCACATACATCCGCGTGGACGGATATAAGCTGCTGGGCAACAACATACCGGGAATTCCCATTCCCACCCCTATTTTTGTAGCTGTCATCGTGGTGGCGCTCACCTATATTCTGCTGAAGAAAACAGCCATGGGAATGTACATCCAGTCCGTGGGCATCAATGAGAGGGCATCCCGGCTGGTAGGTCTTAAATCCGTGAAAATCATCTGGATGGCCTATGCGTTCTGCGGACTGTGTGCAGGTATTGCAGGACTGGTGGCATCCTCCCGTATCTATTCCGCAGACGCCAACAACATCGGTCTCAACATGGAGCTTGACGCCATCGCGGCAGTGGCCCTGGGCGGCAACTCCCTGGGCGGCGGACGGTTCTCCCTGCTGGGCTCCGTAATCGGCGCCTATACCATCCAGGCCCTGACTACCACCCTCTATGCCATGAGCGTGCCCGCGGACCAGATTCCTGTATATAAGGCCATTGTGGTTATACTGATTGTGGCTGTGCAGTCAGAGGAGCTTAAGAAATTCAGGAAACGTCTGGCATCCAGACATTCATCCAAGAACGTGGAAGGAGGAGTGGCATAATGAAAAACAGAAGTGAAAAGAAAAGACTGGACGGCAACTCCTTCCTGCTGGCTGTGACCATCATATTATTCTTTGTGATGTACATAGTAGGCATCATCATGTTTGGCGGCAGAGGATTTGCAAAGGTACAGAACTTCCTCAACCTGTTCATATCCAACGCGGGCCTGATTGTGGTGGCAACCGGCATGACCATTGTCATGATTACAGGCGGTATCGACATTTCCGTTGGTTCTGTGGTGGCCATGGTGTGTATGATGCTGGCCTGGATGATGGAGAGGGGGAATATCGGTGCGTTTCCGGCCATCCTTATCGTGCTGGCAACGGGATGCATATTCGGCCTGGTACAGGGCTTTCTGGTGGCCTACCTTAAGATACAGCCCTTTATCGTGACCCTGGCGGGCATGTTCTTCGCGAGAGGCATGACCTCCATTATCAGCCAGGAGATGATCAGCATTACCAACAAGACGTTTACCGGCATTGCCACATTCAAGATGTATCTGCCCTTTGGAGGTTATCTGAATAAGAAGGGAGTAATGATTTACCCTTACGTATACCCAAGCGTTATCATCGCTCTCGTGGTTCTGGTCATTGTATTTGTAGTTCTTAAGTATACCAAGTTCGGCCGTTCTATTTACGCCATTGGCGGAAATGAACAGTCTGCCCTGCTGCTGGGACTGAATGTGAGAAGAATCAAGCTTCAGGCTTATGTGCTGGACGGATTTCTGGCAGGACTGGGCGGCCTCTTGTTCTGCATGAACACATGCTCCGGTTTCGTGGAGCAGGCCAAGGGATTTGAGATGGACGCCATCGCATCCTCGGTCATCGGCGGAACTCTTCTGACAGGCGGTGTGGGAAATGTAATCGGAAGCCTTTTCGGAGTATTGATTAAGGGTACCATTGAATCCTTCATAACCTTCCAGGGCACCCTTTCCTCCTGGTGGGTGAGAATTACCATTGCGGCCCTTCTCTGTTTCTTCATCGTGCTTCAGAGCCTGATCGCGTCCCTGAAGAGAAAGAACAAGTAACAGGAAACAGCGGTGCCCTGCCGCCAGGCAAAAGTAAACAAAAAACGGTTAAAAATTTAACGGAACATTGAGCCAGCAAGCAGGCCGTCGGCTTGCTGGCTTTTTTTGCGTCCGGGAAACAGGATTCGGAACTATTGACATGGTGAAACGAGTCGCTTTTAGATGAAAATGAAAAAAATGACGTTAAAGTTGTACGTACAACAATAAAAAATATAAAAAAGTTCTAAATACCTATTGACAAACCTGCATCAAAAATGTATAGTGTATTTAAAGAAAAACGCAAGAAATATTGGCGAAACTCACAATGAAGATGAAGTAAAACCTACAAAAATGCAAAATAATTCAAATGAGCCAGGGGGGATGGGACAAGGGTTAGCTGAATTAACGAAAGTACAAGCTTGTGAACATGTACACAAGTTGTATGTATAAATTAAACCATGGGAGGTAACATATGAAACGAAAAATTTTAAGCATGATTCTGGGGACGGCAATCGCAGCTTCACTGTTAACAGGATGCGGCGGCTCACAGCAGGCAGCGGCAACCACAGCGGCAGGGGACACCACAGCAGCGGCGGCAGATTCCACCGCGGCAGCTGACGCGGCTGCAGAGGCAGCCAAGGCAGCAACCGGGGAAGGCAAGAAGGTAGGCGTGGCCATGCCTACACAGTCATCCGAGCGCTGGATTAACGACGGCGCCAACATGAAAAAGCAGCTGGAAGCTCTCGGATATGAGGTAGACCTTCAGTATGCAGAGGATGATGTACAGATGCAGGTTTCCCAGATTGAGAACATGATTGCGTCCGGCGTTAACTGTCTGGTAATCGCCTCCATCGACTCCTCCGCGCTTGTAAACGCAGAGGAGCAGGCTAAGAACGCAGGCATCCCCATCATTGCTTATGACCGTCTTCTGATGGATACCGACGCAGTTTCCTACTATGCAACCTTTGACAACAAGGGAGTTGGTACTGCAATCGGCAACTACATAAAGGAAGCAAAGGACTTAGACGCAGCCAAGGCAGCCGGCGAGTCCTACACCATCGAGTTCTTCATGGGCTCACCTGATGACAACAACGCTCTGTTCCTGTACAACGGACTGATGGAAGTCCTTCAGCCATACCTGGATGACGGGACACTGGTCTGCAGGTCAGGGCGTACCTCCTTCGAGGATACATGTATCCTGAGATGGTCCCAGGAAACAGCACAGCAGAACTGCGAGAACTACCTGACCGGTTTCTATGCTGACGAGAAGTTAGACATCTGCGCAAGCGCGTTTGACGGTTTCGCATACGGCTGTAAGGCTGCTCTGGAAGGCGCCGGCTACAAGGTTGGCGAGGACTGGCCTCTGATTACAGGACAGGATGCTGAGCTGATGGCAGTTAAGAACATCATCTCCGGTTACCAGACAGCAACCATTTACAAGGACACACGTCTCCTGGCTGAGAAGTGCGTAACCATGGTACAGGCTGTTCTGGAAGGCGCGGAGCCGGAAATCAACGACACCGAACAGTACAACAACGGCAAGGTTGTGGTTCCTGCTTACCTGTGCACACCGGTAGCAGTAGACAAGGACAATTATAAGGAAATTATCGTAGACGGCGGCTACTACACAGAGGAGCAGCTGGCACAGTAAAGATGATTCGGGCGGCGGCATAGGTTCCGCCGCCCGATTGCGCTTTTTACAGAGTATCTTTCAAGAAAAGGAGTTGAAAAGATGTCCGAACATATTTTGGAGATGAACCACATCACGAAGGAATTCTCGGGCGTAAAGGCCTTGGACGATGTCAATATCAAGGTAAAACGCGGAGAAATCCATGCGCTGTGCGGTGAGAACGGGGCTGGAAAGTCCACCCTGATGAATGTTCTGTCCGGCGTTTACCCCTTTGGTTCATACAGCGGGGATATCGTGTATAACGGCAATGTGTGTCAGTTCCACAGCATCAAGCAGTCTGAGGCAAAGGGCATTGTTATCATCCACCAGGAGCTGGCCTTAAGCCCGTACATGTCGGTGGCTGAGAACGTATTTCTGGGAAACGAGCAGAAGGCAGCCAAGGGTATCATTGACTGGACCCTTACCCATAAGAAGGCCCAGGAAATGCTTGAAAAGGTTGGACTGGGAGGCGAGAACCTGAACGCGCCCATCAGCAGCCTGGGCGTGGGAAAACAGCAGCTGATAGAGATTGCCAAGGCCATGGCTAAAAAGGTGGAGCTGCTGATTCTGGATGAGCCCACAGCCGCGCTCAACGACGAAGAGAGCCGCCGGCTTCTGGACATCATGCTGGACCTTAAATCCCATGGAATCACCTGTATTATTATCTCCCATAAGCTGAACGAAATCAGTTACGTGGCAGATTCCATTACGGTTATCCGGGATGGAAAGACCATTGAGACCCTGGAGAAGGGCAAGGATGATTTTACGGAAGACCGCATCATCAAAGGTATGGTGGGACGCGAGCTGACCAACCGTTACCCGGAACGGCGCTGTGAAATTGGTGATACGATTTTCGAGATAAAGGACTGGAATGTGTACCATCCCGACGACACCCAGAGACAAATCATCAAGGATGTTTCCCTTCATGTGCGCAAAGGCGAGGTAGTGGGCCTGGCAGGACTTATGGGCGCGGGACGGACCGAGCTGGCCATGAGTATATTCGGCAGGTCCTACGGACAGAAAATCAGCGGCACCATTAAGATAAACGGCAGGGAAGTACATATAAAGGACGTAAAGGACGCCATCAACAACAAGCTGGCATACGTGTCCGAGGACAGGAAGAACTATGGACTTGTGCTTATCAAGGATATCAAGTGGAACATGACCCTGTCCGCCATGAGGAATTTCTTTTCCAAGAACGGCGTTCTCAATGAAAATGATGAGATTCTGGCTGCGGAGGATTACAAGAAGAAAATTAACATCAAGTCTAATTCCATTAACCAGACCGTTGGCTCCTTATCGGGCGGCAACCAGCAGAAGGTGGTTCTCGCCAAGTGGATGCTGACACAGCCGGATGTGCTGATTCTTGATGAGCCTACCAGGGGTATCGACGTAGGCGCCAAGTATGAGATTTACTGCGTCATCAATGAACTGGCAAAGTCAGGCAAAGCGGTAATTGTCATCTCCTCTGAGCTGCAGGAGGTAATCGGTACCTGTGACCGTGTATATGTGATCAACGAAGGACGGATTGCGGGAGAACTGACCAAGGAAGAGGTAACCCAGGAACGAATCATGAAATGTATTATGGCGGATAATGGAAAGGAAGCATAGAGATGGATAAGAAGAAAGCAGTTAATATTGATATGAAGCAGTATGGCATGGTACTTGCTTTAATCGCGGTGTTCTTGATTTTCGCAGTCATGACCGGCGGAAAGAATATGTCGCCGGCCAACATCAACAACCTGATCATGCAGAACGGATATGTGGTCATCCTGGCAGTCGGTATGCTGTTATGTGTGCTGACAGGCAACATCGACCTGGGTGTGGGCTCCATCGTGGCCCTGTGCGGCGCAACCGTAGGTATCCTGATGATTGACTGCCACACCAATATGTGGGTCGCCATCCTGGCTGCCCTGGCAGTAGGCGTCCTGGCCGGTATGTTCGTGGGGCTGTTCGTATCCAAACTGAGCATTCCGCCCTTTATCGTGACCCTGGCAACCATGCTTATGGGACGCGGACTTACATACACCCTGTTAAAGGCCCAGACAAAGGGACCCCTTCCCACCAGCTATACTTACATCGGCGCAGGCTTCCTGCCAACCATGAAAATTCCCTTTGGAAACGGCACCCTGGACGTGGTTTCCATTATTGTGGCAGGCATTGCCACGGTACTGGTGATCATGGCAGAGCTTAAGAGCATTAACACCAAGAAGAAATATGGTTTCCCCATCAACCCATTGTGGCAGATTATTATAAAGGAAGCCGTCATACTGATGATTGTATGGTTCTTCTTCTACAAGCTGTCACGCTACAACGGCATACCGTTTGTACTGGTAATCATGGGCGTTCTGGTTGGCCTGTATCATTTCATCACCAGCAAGACCGTTGCCGGACGCCAGATATACGCCCTGGGCGGCAACGCCAAGGCGGCAAAGCTTTCCGGTATCAATACTGAGAAAGTGTTCTTCTGGGTATATACCAACATGGGTATCTTAAGTGCCATTGCAGGTATCGTGCTTTCCGCACGTAATGCATCCGCAACCCCCAAGGCCGGAGACGGTTTCGAGATGGATGCCATCGCCTCCTGCTACATCGGCGGCGCGGCCACCAGCGGCGGTATCGGAACCATTATCGGAGCCGTGGTAGGTGCTTTCATCATGGGTATTCTGAACAATGGCATGTCCCTCTATGGATGGTCCACCGATATCCAAAAAATCGTAAAAGGCGCTGTACTTTTAGGTGCAGTTACGGTAGACTTGTTATCAAAGAGGAAAAAAGGATAGGTTTTGATTATGGGTACACAGGAGCTGAAATATAAGGAAGTCTATAACTGGGTGTTGGACAACATTAACAGCGGGGCTTTGAAGGTGGGCGAGAAGCTGCCTTCGGAGAATGAACTCAGCGAGCGTTTCGGGCTGAGCCGCCAGACGGTGCGCCATGCCGTGGATATTCTGGAGCAGCAGAAGCTGGTCCTGAGGGTGCGGGGAAGCGGTACTTATGTGGGCGGCAACGGCAAGACGGAGCGCCAGGAACGGTACATGAACATCGCTGTAATCAGTACCTATGTGGACAGCTATATTTTCCCTCCTGTGGTGAGAGGAATCGAGAGGGTTCTCTCAAAAAGAGGTTACACCACCCAGATTGCCTTCACCGGCAACCGGGTGAGCAGGGAACAGGACATATTGAATAATCTTATCGACAAAGACATCATAGACGGACTGATTGTGGAGCCGGCCAAAAGCGCTCTCCCCAATCCAAACCTGCATTACTACCAGGAGCTTAAGGAACGGGGAATCCCGATTCTGTTCTTCAACAGCCGGTATCCGGAACTGGAGCTGCCCTGCGTGTCCATGAACGACGAGCAGGTGGGCAAGAAGGCCGTGGAATATCTGATTAAGAACGGCCACCAAAACATCGGAGGCGTGTTCAAAAGCGACGACGGACAGGGGCATTTGAGGTACAAAGGGTTCCTGTCAGGCATGCTGGAGGCGGGAATCAAGGTTAAGGATGCCAATGTGGTATGGCTGGACACGGAAGATTTCCTTGACCTGGACCAGTGGTCGGATTACCTGTTCCACAGGCTGGAGGGCTGTACGGGAGTGGTGTGCTACAACGATGAGGTGGCGTATGTGCTGTCAGGCCTCTGCGAGAAGCGGGGCATTGCCATACCGGACCAGCTGTCCATTGTCAGCGTTGATAATTCGGACCTGGCAACCCTGGCCAGCGTAAAGCTTACATCCTTCCCCCACCCCATGGAGGCCCTGGGCAGGAAAGCTGCAGAGAACATGATAAGTATGATTGAGAATCCCTACTTTGACGGTAACTATCTGTTTGACTCGGATATTATTGAACGGGATTCCGTAAAGGTCCTGGAACGACCGCGTAGGGAGGGAATGTAATGGGTGCGAAAAAGGAGGCAAAAAGAGAAGAAAGTGCCGCGAAACCGACTCAGATAACTGTAATGCTGCGTCTGGTGGCGGGAGGCTATCTGGTATACCTGGCCTTTGGCCTGCTGCAGGAGTATTTAAAACCTGCCGGGGGAGGCAAGATGGTACAGCTGGGCTGTGGGGTTCTTTTTGGCGTCATAGGTGCATTTCTGGCCGGCTGGTCCCTTAAGAAATTTATAAAAGGCGAATATATTAAGTATGGCGAAATTCCGGATGATGAGGAAGATGATCAGACGGAGGATATCTAATCGGCAATTACTTTAACTGACAATCAAGGAGGATGAGAGATATGATAGCAGTAAAGAATTATAAGTTCTGGTTCTGTACAGGTTCACAGGATCTCTATGGAGATGAATGCCTGGCGCATGTGGCGGAGCATTCGGGAATCATTGTGGACAGTCTTAATAAATCAGGCATCCTGCCCTATGAGGTGGTGTTAAAGCCCACACTGATTACCAATGAGCTGATCCGCAGGACCTTCAACGAGGCGAATGCGGATGAGGAGTGCGCGGGCGTCATCACATGGATGCATACATTTTCACCGGCCAAGTCCTGGATTCTGGGACTGCAGGAATACAGAAAGCCCCTGATGCATTTCCATACACAGTTCAATCAGGAGATTCCCTACGATTCCATTGACATGGATTTCATGAATGAGAACCAGTCCGCCCATGGAGACAGGGAATACGGCCATATGGTAACCCGCATGGGTATTGAGAGAAAGGTTATTGTGGGCCACTGGAGAGATGAAAAGGTGGTGGGCCGCATAGCAGCCTGGATGCGCACCGCGGTAGGCATCATGGAGAGCAGCCATGTAAGGGTGGCGAGATTTGCGGACAACATGAGGAATGTGGCTGTCACCGAAGGCGACAAGGTGGAGGCCCAGATGAAGTTCGGCTGGGAAGTGGACGCCTATCCGGTCAATGAGCTGGCCGAATATGTGAAGGCTGTGCCAAAGGGAGACATCACGGCATTGGTGGACGAGTATTACAGCAAGTACACTATCTTGCTGGAGGGCAGGGATCCGGAGGAATTTAAGCGCCATGTGGCGGTACAGGCCCAGATTGAGGCTGGCCTTGAGAAGTTCCTGCTGGAGAAGGATTACCACGCCATCGTCACCCACTTTGGGGATTTGGGAGAGCTGCAGCAGCTTCCGGGCCTGGCTGTCCAGCGTCTCATGGAAAAGGGATACGGATTCGGCGCAGAGGGCGACTGGAAGACGGCTGCCATGGTCAGGCTGATGAAGATTATGACCCAGGGCATGAAGGACGCCAAGGGAACCTCTTTCATGGAGGATTATACATACAACCTAGTGCCCGGCAAGGAAGGAATCCTGGAAGCCCACATGCTGGAGGTGTGCCCCACCATTGCGGACGGGGAAATCAGCATCAAGGCCTGCCCGCTGTCCATGGGCGACAGGGAGGACCCGGCCCGGCTTGTATTCACATCCAAGACAGGTCACGGTATCGCCGCATCCTTAGTGGATCTCGGCACAAGGTTCCGCCTGATTATCAACGATGTGGAATGCAAAAAGACAGAAAAGCCGATGCCCAAGCTTCCGGTGGCAACCGCATTCTGGACGCCGGAGCCCAACCTGGCAACCGGGGCCGAAAGCTGGATTCTGGCAGGAGGCGCCCACCATACTGCATTCTCCTATGACCTGACGGCAGAGCAGATGGGAGACTGGGCAGACGCCATGGGCATTGAAACGGTCTATATTGACAAGGATACCACCATCCGCGGGCTTAAGAACGAGCTCCGCTGGAATGCGGCGGCTTACAGGTAGCCTTAATAAGCAAGTGGAGGGGCAATTCATGAGTTTAGATATAAATAAGATAAAAGAACAGATTGAGCATGGAAATACTTCCCTGGGCATAGAGCTGGGCTCCACCAGGATTAAGGCGGTCCTTATCGGTGAGGACCACACACCCATTGCCTCCGGCAGCCATGATTGGGAAAACAGGTACGTGGACCACATCTGGACCTATACCCTGGACGACATCTGGAACGGCGTCCGGGACTGCTACGGCAAAATGGCTGAGGATGTGAAGAAAACCTACGGCATCACCCTGACCACCATTGGTTCCATTGGATTTTCGGCCATGATGCACGGTTATATGGCGTTTAATAAAGAAGGTGAACTTCTGGTGCCCTTCCGCACCTGGAGAAATACCATCACAGGCCCTGCCGCCGGGAAGCTGACAGAGGTATTCAGGTACAACATTCCCCAGAGATGGAGCATTGCTCATTTGTACCAGGCCATTCTCAATAAGGAAGAGCATGTGAAGGATATCGACTACCTCATTACGCTGGAGGGATATGTGCACTGGAAGCTGACAGGCAGACGTGTCCTGGGTATCGGTGATGTGGCGGGCATGTTCCCGGTGGATATCCATGCCAGGGATTTTGACCAGAAGCGTGTGGAGCAGTTTGACCAACTGGTGGCAGGGGAGAATTTCCCGTGGAAGCTGCGGGACATCCTGCCGAAGGCCCTGGTGGCGGGAGAGGACGCAGGCGTCCTGACGGAAGAAGGCGCAAAGCTTCTTGACGCGTCCGGAAACCTGAAAGCAGGCATTCCCATGTGTCCGCCTGAGGGCGACGCGGGCACCGGCATGGCGGCCACCAACAGCGTGGCTGTCCGCACCGGCAATGTGTCTGCCGGCACCAGCGTGTTTGCCATGGTGGTGCTGGAGAAGGAGCTGGAACACGTATATCCGGAGATTGACCTGGTGACCACGCCGGCAGGCGATATGGTAGCCATGGTGCACTGCAATAACTGCACATCGGACCTGAACGCATGGGTGAACCTGTTTAAGGAGTTCTCAGAGGCCATGGGCATGAAGGCGGACATGAACCAGCTCTTTGGAACCCTTTACAGCAAGGCTCTGGAGGGAGATTCCGACTGCGGCGGCCTGCTGGCGTACAACTATTTCTCAGGGGAGCACATCACCCACTTTGAGGAAGGCCGTCCCCTGTTTGTGCGCACACCGGACAGCCGGTTTAACCTGGCGAATTTCATGAGAGTACACCTGTACACCTCCCTGGGCGCTCTTAAGACAGGTATGGATATCCTGCTTAAGAAGGAGCATGTGAAGGTGGACAGCATTCTGGGCCACGGCGGACTCTTTAAGACAAAGGGCGTGGGCCAGAGAATCCTGGCAGGAGCCATGAACGCGCCGGTGTCTGTCATGGAGACAGCCGGGGAAGGCGGCGCCTGGGGCATTGCGCTGCTGGCCTCTTACATGCGGTGCAGGGGAGAAGGCGAGACCCTGGACGCTTACCTGGCCCACAAGGTTTTTGCCGGGGACAAGGGAACCAGAATGGAGCCTGTGAAGGAGGATGTGGAAGGATTCGAGGCATTCATGAAGCGGTATGCGGAGGGCCTTGCCATTGAGAAGGCTGCTGTGGAGCATATGAAGGATTGAGCGGCCAGGCTGTGGAGTATAGAAGGATTAACAGGAACGGGAGCGTATACAGACTATGTTAGAAGAACTGAAGCAAAAGGTATATGAAGCCAATATGGAGCTGCCCCGCAGGGGCCTTATCACCTACACCTGGGGAAATGTCAGCGGCATTGACCGGGAAAAGGGACTGTTTGTCATAAAGCCCAGCGGGGTGGATTACGATGTGTTAAAGCCATCTGATATGGTGGTCATGGACCTGGAAGGCAATAAGGTGGAGGGTGAGATGAACCCGTCCTCCGACACAGCCACCCATGTGGAGCTGTACAATGCGTTTAAGGAGATTGGCGGTATTGTCCATACCCATTCCCCTCATGCAACGGCCTGGGCACAGGCGGGCAGGGCTCTTCCCTGCTACGGCACCACCCATGCGGACTATTTTTACGGTGAGATTCCCTGCGCCAGGAACCTGACGGCAGAGGAAATCGAGGAAGGCTACGAGAAAAATACGGGAAAGGTCATCATTGAGACCTTCCAGGGGAAAAACCCTGTTTACATTCCGGCTGTGCTGTGTAAAAACCATGGCCCCTTTACATGGGGCAGGGACGCGGCTGAGGCTGTCCATAATGCCGTTGTGCTGGAGGAGATTGCCAGAATGAATTTCATGACAGAACTCATCAATCCCCAGGCAGGACCGGCTCCCCAGTGTATGCAGGATAAGCATTTCATGCGCAAGCATGGGCCAAATGCTTATTATGGACAGGGGAAGTAAAAGGGACCGGCTGACGCCTGTCTGTTCCCCGGGCAAATGGATGTGCGATATATAGTAAGAAAGCCCGCAGAGGCGGTCCTTGTGTTATAGGGATTTGTCCTGCGGGTTTTCTTTGATTTTTATTCTGCTTTCTTTGGTTTTTATTCGGTCTGTTAAAATGATGCGTACCATGGTACAATGTTGGTATGTTTTTATAATGAGGAGTCCGTTGGCAGGCTTTTTTAGCTTGTTTTGAAGGAGCTGGTGGAAGTGAGAATGTCTGTTGCCGGAGGAGGAGAAAGATGGATTTTTATAAAAGGGTGGGGATTACAGTGAGGGCGGTGCCGGAAGGAAAGGTGGCCACCTATGGTCAAATCGCCCTGCTCTGCGGAAAACCGAAAAATGCAAGACAGGTGGGATATGCGCTGAACCGCGGTCTGGCCGGAGAAGTTCCGGCCCACCGCGTAGTCAACAGCCAGGGATATCTGACCGGCGCAGCGTCCTTTGAACATCCGGACCTGCAGAGAATGCTTTTGGAGGAGGAAGAGGTCCTGGTATCGGCGGAGGGACGTGTGGATATGAAACGGGATGGCTGGAAGAATACGCTTAAGGACGCGCTCAGGCTGAAGGAGATGTTTGAGCGGGAGGGGATATGAATTCCGGCGGTCGGATGATGTATGGCGGAGAATAGATATGTGACAGCGAATAGATATGTGACAGCGAAAAGGTGACAGCTGAAAAGTGACAATGAAAGAGTGGGAGAGGAGGCAGCGGAACATCCATGGAACAGCAGTTTGCGGGATGGAGAAAGAAGTTTTTTACAATTTGGACCGGCCAGGGAATATCAACCCTGACCAGCTCCATCGTACAAATGGCAATCATATGGTATATAACCGGAAGAACAAAGTCAGCGGCAGTCCTTTCCTTTGCAACGCTGGCGGGGTTCCTGCCCCAGGCAGTGCTTGGAATGTTCATCGGCGTACTGATTGACCGGCATGACAGGAAGAAAATCATGATATGTTCGGACCTGGTGATGTCCTCAGCCTGTGTGGCGCTGGCTGTTTCGGGAATCTGGGGAGACATTCCGATTTGGATGATTTTCATTGTATTATTTATCCGAAGCATTGGCAATGCATTTTACGCCCCGTCCCTTCAGGCTGTCATGCCGTCCATCATACCAAAGGACCAGCTGACAAAATACGCCGGGTATTCGCAGAGCTTTGAATCTGCGTCCATGATAGCCAGTCCTGCCATTGCGGCTGTATTGTACAGCGTGTTTCCGCTGAAAGCCATCCTGATGCTGGA
>OJJF01000591.1_pt1 | contig 12786 bp, 9 predicted proteins | sample 1596121 | NCBI WGS metagenome assembly OJJF01 (sample SAMEA4350135, study PRJEB24818) | metagenome | biome: human; feature: gut; material: faeces | place: Denmark | collected 2013-09 | reverse complement strand
ATTCCAATGATGTAAGGGTAATCGGCTGTCCTGCAAGACACGCTGATAATTCGGAAAAATTGATATACAAATTCCCATCATCGTAGAAATCTCCGCCGGATTGTGCTGAAATGCGGTTCAGTAAAGCAGATACTTTCTTTTGGAACACGCTGATAGGAAAGGGCTTTGTTACATAATCATCTGCGCCCAATTCAAATCCTTTCAGCATATCGCTTTCCATATCATTTGCGGTTAGAAAAATCACGGCGGTATCGGGACGGCGTTCTTTTACCTCGCGGCATATATCAAATCCGTTCCCATCCGGCAGATTGACATCCAAAACGATTAAATCATAGTCCTGTTTTTCAAGAAATCTTATGGCAACAGCCTTTGACATAGCCCCATCCACGGAATATCCGACAGCCGACAGATTATAGCTTAATGTCTTATTCAAAAGCTGGTCATCTTCAACAACCAGTATTCGCATAGTATCACATCCTTTTTCTTTTTATAGTATCAGCAAAATGTCACAGAAACCTCACAACGAGAAAAAAATTTAGTATTCAGTCAGCTCCACAATTACATTACTCTGCTGATACAGCCAGTCCGTAAATTCTTTCGGGCTGGCTGTTCCTGTTTTTACAGCCTTTTTTCTCTGTAAGGCTTCTTTCTTAAAGTCGGAAAAGGCAGCCTGTATTTTTTCCAGACGGTCAGCCGGAAAGCCTGCGGTATTTTTTACCCGGTTTATTTTGTTGCGCCAGTTCTGGCATTCATTTTTATAAAGCAGATCATAGTTATTTTCTCTTGCCCTTTCGTCAAATTCCCGCTTGTTTTGAAGCGCCTGTGCTTTGCGGCACTTGTCGCTGCACAGCTCATACCGCTGGCTCTTTGCCAGAAAATATTTCCCACAGACCTTGCACTGCCGGAAGCAAAGCCCCCAGTCATTCAGCCGGTTCAAATAATAGGTAATCAACGGGTAGAGGGACGCATAGGCAGACACACATTCTTCTGTGCGCCGGTTGTCCGGGAACCAGAGGTCAAGCCGGGTATCTTCTGACGGTGCGCCTTTGAAATAAAGGCTGCCCGCTTGAAAATGTTTCGGTTTTCCTGTCTCCCTGTCAAAGGTCATGGCTTCGTTATGGAATACCCCGGTCAGGCTGCTCATTTTATCCATGAAGCGGTCACAGGCAGCGTTACGGTCACGGGGTTCTCTGGCAAGCAGATAGCTGTTCCAGATACGGAACGCCACATACATTTTCAGAGGGTCGTTGCTAAGATATTTCTCCCAAAGAAATTCGCTTGCCGCCTGCTCCAGCTCCGGCTGTTTCCATCGGTTGGAGTGGAGAGCTTGCCGCAGCGGAGAAAGCCCGTATAAGTTCCAGTCTCTGTCCGTGTCACGCTCAAAGTTTATCAAAAAAGTTCCCAGTGGGCGTGTCATATCACAAAGCACCTCTGCGTTTTGGCTCCCGTTCAGCCGGAAGCGGATCTGCTGTTCTTCCCCAATCAAAATCCGCTCTTTCATTTTCTTCCTGTCCAGCGTCAGGACAAACAAAATCCTCTCAAAACATGGCTCATGCCGTATAAACTGATTCTCCATCCCTATCCCCTGCCTTTATCTATGGTAATTATATAATTTAGTTATATCCGTTACACTCATGGTATCGCAGAAGCATTGTTTTGTCAAGGATAGTCCGCTATGATGATTGTAGTTGGTAATTTCGTGCCACACAGTACCTTGACAAGTGAATGACCGTCCAAAAGGGATATGACCGGCAGGAGAAGTGACGCATCCGGCGCACCAATGCAGGGAAACACCGCAGGAATGGGGCAGGAAAACGGCTTTTGGGGAGAACGGCAGCAGGAAGCATTTTAACCTATTTGATTTATGGGAGGAACAGAATGAACGATAAAAAGAGATTGAACAGCTACGAGGATTTACCGCTGGTTCTGGATGTGGCGGACATTCAGCGGATTATGGGAATTTCAAGAGCGAGCGCCTATGAGCTGGTACACACACCCGGCTTTCCGGCGTTCCGCAGGGGTAGGCTTATCAAGGTCAGCAAAATTGCTTTCTTTGAATGGATGGCAAAAGGCTCCGAAACCGTACCGAGAAGCGACAAATAAGCATGAGGTATCATTCCCTGACTGCAATACTGCCGCACTTTCCAAAGGGGCATACAGAGGGAAAAAACCTTAAAAATGATACCGAGACGCTACACCAAAACAGCCTATCTGTGTACATCAGATAGAAATGGAGAAAGGAGCCGGTTATGGCAAGAATGAGCAACAAGCGGCGGCTGGAATGGTCTTTCTTCTTAAATGATCGCAGCCGTATCACTTACAACGAACTGTGCCGGAAATGCCAGCACGAATGTAAACAGAGCTTCCGGGCGGTTGTGGTTGACTGCCCGAAGTATCTTTCCAAGCGTTCCAAGAAAAAGGACAAGACTGCCGGAAACGGCAAAATCCCTTAGGAACTAAGGGCGCACTTCTATACATAGTCTAAAGACCATGTATCGTGCGTCCTGCGGAGCTTACCTCTGCCGCTGATAAAATCAGCAATCCGAGGTCTGCGTTCGCTTCGCTCCGACAAGGTGGCTACACCCCCTTGCGCCGCTAAAGCGGCTATCCCCTGTGTACCCGCCGCAAAGAGAAATCCGCTCTGCGGTTTTCCCTTTTCATCGGGTTTTATAGAAGCACTGACACACGGACTGTCTGCGGATGGTCTTTCTTTATCTTATAAGTAAAGGATGTGAGAACATGGAAAAATCTTTGGAACAGTTGAAGCAGGAATATGAAAAAACCACTGTCCTGCTGGAACAGGAAAAACGGAAAATGCAGCGTTTGAAAAACCGGCAGGCGTATCTGGAAAGCGGTTCCCGGAAACAGAGGACGCACCGGCTGATTACCCGTGGGGCAGCTATTGAGAGCATTGCACCACAGACAAAGGAGCTATCCGAAGCGGAATTTTATTCCCTCATGGAAAGCATTTTGAATCTGCCGCAGGCGGAGCATTTCATCCGGTCTGCCACAGAGAACCACGCCCGTATTTCCGGGCAGGAGAAAGGCGGTGACTAAGGATAGCACTTTATCATTTTTCAATCGCACAGATCAAGCGCAGCGCCGGTCAGAGCGCCATTGCCAGCGCAGCCTATCGAGCCGGGGAGCGTCTTTACAGCAGCTACTATGGAGAAGTCAGCGACTACACCAAAAAGGGCGGCGTGATCGCTTCGGAAATCATGCTGCCGCCCCATGCGCCGGAAATATATCTTGACCGGGCGACCCTCTGGAATGCTGTGGAGAACTGCGAGAAACATCCAAAAGCACAGCTTGCCTATTCCTTTGATATTGCCATGCAGAATGAATTGACGCTGGAAGAAAACATGGAGCTGGCGAGGAAGTTCGTACAGGAGCAGTTTGTGACAAAAGGCATGATTGCCGACCTTGCTTTTCACAGCCCGGAGAAAGAGGACGGCGGCATCCCTAACCCGCATTTTCATGTGATGACAACCATGCGCCCTTTGAACCCGGATGGCACATGGGGACAAAAACAGCGTCGGGAATATCTTCTTGATGAAGATGGAAACCGAATCCGGGATAAAAACGGCGATTATATGTTTAACGCTGTCCATACAACAGACTGGCATGAGCCGGAAACGCTGGAACACTGGCGGGAGCAGTGGGCGGCTGCCGTTAATACAAAATTTGAGGAAAAAGGGCTGGATGTGCGTATCGACCACCGTTCCTATGTGCGGCAGGGGCTTGACCTGATACCTACTGTCCACGAGGGAGCTAATGTCCGGCAGATGGAAGCAAAGGGCATCCGCACCGAGAAAGGGGAACTGAACCGCTGGATTAAAGCCACCAACCGGCTCATGCAGGATGTGAGGAAGAAGATCAAAGCCCTGTTTGTCTGGATGGCAGAGGTAAAAGAAGAACTTTCCAAACCGCAGACACCGAGCCTTGCCGACCTGTTGATCGCTTATTACAACCAGCGCAACGCAGGGGCATGGAGCAATAAAGCCAGAACCGGAAACTTAAAGCAGTTTGCCGAAGCCGTCAATTATCTGACGGAAAACAAGCTGCTCACATTAGAGGATTTGCAGGAGCGTCTTTCCTCTGTCAACGAAGAATTTGAAGCGTTAAGCGACTCCATGAAAAAGAAATCTGCCCGGATAAAGGAATTGCAGGAATTGATACGGGAGGGCGAGAATTACCAGCGGCTAAAACCTGTTCATATGGAATTGAACAATATCAAGTTTAAGAAACAGAGGGAGAAATTTGAAACATCCCACGATGCGGAGTTACGGCTGTTTTATGCCGCCCGCCGTATTTTGAAAGAAAAACTGGACGGAAAACCCATTGCCCTGAAAGCATGGAAACAGGAATATGCACAGTTAAAAACAGAGTATGCCGAACTGTCTCCGCAGCACAAGCCGCTCCGGGAGGAAGTGATACGGCTGCGGCAGGTGCAGAACGCCGTAGATACCGCACTGCGCCAGAGAGAGCAGCTACAGGAAGTACAGAGAAAGAAACACGAGATGGAGCTATGACATAACCGGCAGCTTTACCGCTGCCGGCATTTTTATGGAGGGAGCATTTGAATGTATTTGAAGCGGTGAAACAGTCTGTTACCACCCGGCAGGCTGCTTCATTCTATGGAATCCGGGTGGGGAGAAACGGCATGGTCTGCTGTCCATTCCACAATGACCGCACGCCCAGCATGAAAGTGGACAGCCGCTTTTACTGCTTCGGCTGCGGAGCTTCCGGGGATGTGATCGACTTTGCCGCTTTGCTACATGGATTGGGGAAACGGGAAGCTGCGGTCAGACTTGCGGAGGACTTCGGCGTTTCCTATGAGAAATCCGGCAATGCACCGCCAGATAGGAAGCGTCACAACAGGTCACAGCCCCGACAAAAATCAGCGGAGCAGAGATTTAAGGAAACGGAACGGTATTGTTTCCGGGTGCTATGCGATTATCTGCGCCTGCTGGAGCATTGGAAAACAGCATACGCCCCACAGCCGCAGGATGCCATCTGGCATCCTCTTTTTGTGGAAGCGTTGCAGAGGATAAGCTACACAGAATACCTTTTGGATATTTTGTTATACGGAGAAATAGAAGAAAAAGCGGCATTGATCGCCGCACAGGGAAAGGAGGTGCTGCGGCTTGAACAGCGAATTTCAGAGCTTGCCGCCGGAAACGCAGGAAGCGGTCAAAAGGACGATGGACACAATGGAACCGGCGCAGACACCGGCAGAAATCCGGGAAACATTAGAGGGGACGCAGAAAGGCGGCGTGAAGAACAGCATCCGAAACTGCCTGACGGTGTTCCAGCGTGACCCGCTGTTTCGTGGGGCGCTGCGTCTGAACCTTTTGACGGAGCAGATTGACATTGTGAAGCCGCTGGGCTGGGAGCGCACCAGCGCTACGCTAACCGACATGGATATGAACTACCTGCTTCTGTATCTGGAAGAAAACTACGGGCTTACCAGCGAGAAAAAGGTGCAGAGCGCCATCAAGATTGTTGCCAATGAAAACCGCTACCATCCGGTCAGGGATTACCTGAACAGCCTGCAATGGGACGGCACAGAGCGCATCCGTTACGCCCTGCATCACTTTCTGGGAGCCGATACGGACGAATACACCTATGAAGCCTTGAAACTGTTCCTGATGGGAGCCATCCGGCGGGTATTCAGACCGGGGAGCAAGTTTGAGGTCATGCTCTGTCTGGTTGGTGGTCAGGGAGCCGGGAAATCTACCTTTTTCCGGCTGCTGGCAGGCAGGGACGAATGGTTTTCAGACGATTTGAAGAAGCTGGACGATGAAAATGTGTACCGCAAGCTGCAAGGGCATTGGATTATCGAGATGTCGGAGATGATTGCCACAGCCAACGCCAAGAGTATTGAGGAAATCAAGTCATTCTTAAGCCGCCAGAAAGAAACCTACAAAGTGCCGTATGAGACACATCCGGCAGACCGGCTGCGGCAATGTGTATTTGGAGGGACGACCAACCGGCAGGACTTTTTACCCCGTGACCGCACCGGCAACCGGCGCTTTCTCCCCGTGACGGTGTACCCGGAACGGGCGGAGGTTCACATACTGGACGATGAAGCGGCAGCGAGGGCATATATCGAACAGATGTGGGCGGAAGCCATGACGGTTTACCGCAGTGGGAAGTATAAGCTGTCATTCAGCATAGAAATGAACCGATACCTGAACGCCCACCAGCAGGACTTCATGCAGGAGGACACACAGGCTGGCATGATCTACGCCTATTTGGAGGACTACACCGGCGACAGGGTATGTTCCAAGCAGCTTTATGAGGAAGCGCTGGGGAACTTAAATTCCCCGGCAGACTGGGAGACACGGGCAATCTGCGAGATTATGAATACCGGCATTGCGGGCGGCATCATACAGGGCTGGGCAGCCTACAAAAGCCCGAAGCGGTATAAGAAATACGGTTCTCAAAAAGGCTGGGAGCGTGTCAACCAAGCCCCGCCGGAGGGGGACGGTTTTCAGGAAATCACGGAAGAAGAAGCCCGGCAAATGGAACTGCCATTCTGAAAAGCTACCGGTTAACAGTTTGGTTGACGCTTCGGTTGACAGCCGGTTGACGGGGAAAAGACTGATATTGGGGGCATTTCTCTCCTTTGTCAACCATGTCAACCAAGAAATCAAAGAAAAAGTAAAAAGTAATAATAGAGCGCCTATGGATTGTTTTCAAAGTCTTTTCTGCCGGTTGACACGGTTTGGTTGACATGGAGACAGTCCGCGGCTGTACACCTGCCTGACATTCCCTTGTCGGGCATATTTCATTTATGGAGGTAACTGCCTATGGCAAAAAACAAAAACGAGAGCAATAACAAAAATAGCGGCACCCTGCTTACCGAAAAAGACGGCACCCAGTATTTTGTCATGGGGAAAGTCCGTATCAAGGTATCGGAGCATTTCGCACAGGATGGGAAGCCGCTTGACAGCCTGCTGGAAGATGTGATCCAGCACGCTGCCGCCGCTTCCTGAAAAAATACGGAATAACGACTGTCAATCAGCCCACGCTTATGATATACTTGTATCAGCGAGTATTGTATAAGCGTGGGTTGTTTCTTTTAGAAGGAGGATTTTTAACCGTGAAACAACCATACAATACAACGATTTATAACACTGCACTATATTTGAGATTGAGCCGTGACGATGAATTACAGGGAGAAAGCGGCAGTATCCAGACCCAGCGAATGATGCTTAGACAGTATGCCGCCGAGCATGGGCTGACCGTTGTAGACGAGTACATTGACGACGGATGGAGCGGGACAAATTTCGAGCGTCCAAGTTTCCAAAGGATGATTGATGACATCGAGGACGGGAAAATCAACTGCGTTGTCACAAAGGACTTATCCCGTCTGGGAAGAAACTATATCCTGACCGGTCAGTACACGGAAATCTATTTTCCCAGCAAGGGAGTACGCTACATTGCCATCAATGACAATGTGGACACCATCAACGGAGAAAGCGAGCTTGCCCCGTTCTTAAACATCCTGAATGAAATGCACGCCCGACAGACCAGCAAAAAGGTCAAGGCTGCCATGCACACAAGATTTGCCAATGGCGCACACTATGGAGCCTATGCACCGCTGGGCTATGTAAAAGACCCGGACAAAAAAGGTCATCTTCTGATCGACCCGGAAACACGCTGGATTGTAGAGAAGATTTTTGACCTTGCCGTACACGGGCGTGGAGCCGCCAGCATTACACGGATTCTGGTGGAGGAAAAAGTACCTACCCCCGGCTGGCTGAACTATGAAAGATACGGGACTTTCGCCAATATCTATGCCGGTGCGCCCGCAGAAAAAGCCTATGCGTGGACGATTGCACAGGTCAAGAGCATTTTGAAAGAGGAAACCTACATCGGTCACAGCGTTCACAACAAGCAGAGCAACATTTCATTCAAGAACAAGAAAAAAGTGCGGAAGCCGCAGGAAGAATGGTATCGTGTGGAAAATACCCACGAAGCCATTATTTCTGAAGAAGTGTTCCAAAAAGTTCAGGAGCTGATTGCAAGCAGACGCAGGCGACAGAAGAATGGCACAACGCAGATATTTTCCGGGCTGGTAAAATGTGCGGACTGCGGATGGTCATTGGCTTATGGCGTAAACAGCCAGAACAAAAATCCCTATGCACACTACCATTGCAGTAAGTACGGACAGGGATTACGCCAGTGTTCCATGCACTATATCCGCTATGATGTACTGTACGCCTATGTGCTTGCAAGACTGCAATACTGGTCTATGCAGGTACAGAAAGACGAGGACAAGCTGCTGAAACGGTTGCTCAATGCCAGCGACAGGGAAAGAAACTCTGCGAAGAAAAAGCAGGCTGCGGAGCTGAAAAAGGCAGCGAAGCGTAAAGCCGAGGTTGACGGGCTGTTTGCTAAAATGTATGAGGACTGGTCTGCCGGACGTATAACCGAGTATAACTTCAATATGCTGTCCGAGAAGTACCAGAACGAGCAAAAGGAGCTTGAAACAAAAATAAGACAGCTTCACGAAACGATGGAAGCCGCCGTACAGACCGCAGCGGATGCTGAAAAGTGGATTGCCCTGATGAAACAGTATGTCAACCCTGTGGAGCTGACCGCCGAACTTCTGAACACTCTAATTGAAAAAATAACCGTCCACGAAGCTGTCAAGGGCGAGGACGGAAGCCGTGAGCAGGAAGTAGAAATCTACTACCGCTTCATCGGCAAAATCGACTGACCTTTCTTTTTTACCCAATAATATCTTTAATTAAGGGAAACGGGCAAAGGCTATCCCGATATCAGCCTCCTGGAGCCTCTGGCTGCAGCGCTGGATATTTCTGTCGCAGAGCTATTGAGCGGGGATTATGTGACCAATCAGAACAAAATGGGAAATATGCTTCGCAGTGTTTTTTATGTATGTCCCGTTTGCGGCAATGTCATTCATACGCTGGGAAAATGCGTGGTAAGCTGCTGCGGCATTACACTGCCTGCACAAGAGGCGGAGGAAACGGACGATGCGCACAGTTTCTTAATCGAACAGGTGGAGGATGAGTCCTTTGTTACCGTTGCGCATGAGATGTCAAAAGCACATCACATCTCCTTCCTGGCCTGGGTGACTTCAAATAAGCTGGAGCTTCTGAAGCTGTATCCGGAACAGAATGCGGAAGGACGCTTCCGGCTGAGGGGACATGGGATCCTGTATCTTTACTGCAATAAACACGGTTTGATGAAAAGGAAACTCTGAACGGGGCGGCGCATGATGCGTCGCCCCGTTCTTTTCCAGCAATCCTGATAATTCTTTTTTACGCTTCATCACTTTCCGGTACAAATTCCAAATGCTCCAGTGCATAACGCAAAGCCATACGCATGAATTCATTTCCGGAACGAGCACTTTTCACGGAAAACTTATCAAACTCTTCCTCGTCTTTTCATTACTTTTTAAACAGCTTCACCAGCCTCTGCCAGAAGGTAAGCGGCTCTTCTACAGTCTCTGCTTTCTCTTTCTCAGGCAGTTTGATGCCTTCTGTTTTCATCACGAACTGTACCAGACCGATCTTCGTATTTTTATCGGAAACAAAGGACAATGGCGTAAAATCGCTTCCTGCAAAATCATTCACCACTTTGTCTATTTCATCATCAATCTGTGTATCAATATCTGAGGTTTTATCCTTGAACTCATCCGTCCCTTCCTTCAGATCCTTTACACCATCCGCCAAATCCTGCGTGCCGGTGAGAAAATCTCCTGTACCGTCCGCAAGCTGGCTGGTCCCGTCTTTCAGATCATCGGCAGCATCGGTCAGCTCCTTTGCACCGTCCGCCAGGCCGGATACGCCATCCGCCAGATCCCTGGTACCATCCGCAAGCTCTTTTCCGCCATCATTCAATTCGGTCACTCCCGACTGCAGCTGGCTGGTGCCGTCCGCGAGCTGGCCGATACCATCAGAAAGAGCCTTGGCGCCATCTGCCAGGGCAGCCACGCCATCCGCCAGAGCGGAGGAGCCTGCGGTAAGCTGGCCCAGTTGTTCTTTTGTAGTAGGATTATTGAGCTTCTCATTTAGAGTATTCATTGCCTGGTATGCGCCCAGAAGCTGATCCACACCTGATCTTGCCTTTAGTATTTGGGGAATCATTTTCTTAATATCAGAAATACCGAATCCCGGAATTGATGCCGCCTGCATCACCCTTCCTTCATAATGCGGTTCCTGCAAGGAACGAGTTTTCGTATAGTTAAGCGTTACCAGAGAATAAGCGCTTTTTCTTATGGCAAATGATGTATCCGTAATTTCTTCCGCCGGCTGTTCCGCCGTTGTTCTTCCGGAAGTTTGTTTATCCACTATCTGCTTAGATGAGCCTTCTGCTTCTCCTGTTTGGGCCTCTTCTTCCTTGGATTCTTCTGTCCCCACTTCTTCTGTCTTTGATTCTTCTGTTCTAGATTCTTCCGTTTTAGATTCTTCCGTTTTAGATTCTTCTGATTTGGATTCTTCTGATTTGGATTCTTCTGTTCCACCTTCTTCAGAATTGGTTTCTCCTGTTTCCGTTTCTTCCTCCGAACCTGTTTCCTCTTGAGTTTCTTCTGTTACTCCTTCTGTCTCTTCCTGAGTTTCCGTTTCTTCCTCTTCCATTTCTGGTATGCTGTTTCCTGATATCGAATTAAAATCCTTTTTCTTTTCATCCTGAGTCTTTGTACTTGAATTCTCAGTATTGTCCGGTATCATTTCTATTACCAGATTTATCATTGAATCCAGCCGCTCAGAAAAATCCAATAACCGCTCATGTGCCGTATCACCTTCGGGTCTGAGCATCCTTTCAACATAATTCTGGAATATCGAAGGCACATTATCTTTTATTTCCTTGATAATTTTCTCTATTACTCCGTCCGCCTGGCTGTCCAGCTCCGCTGTATTTCCCATGCTCCCAATCATCCCGACAAAGGTACTGATCCCTTCACTCAGCTGCCCTGCGCCGCTCTTCAGCTTATCCGCGCCTTCCGCCAGCTTCTTCGCCCCGGCCGCCGCGCCTTCGTCGCCGCTGTAGCCTCCGGCCAGCTTATCCACGCCCTCCTTCAGGGAACTGATACCGTCGGACAGCTGGGTGGCTCCATCGGACAGATCATCGGTTCCGTCCTTCAGTGTATCAATGCCGTCCCCGAGGGAATGAGCGCCATCGGAATAGCTCTCAATGCCCTCCTTCAGGCTGTTTGCCCCGTCATGCAGATCCGAAGCGCCGTCTTTTAACGCGCCCGCGCCGTCATACAGCTCGGCTGCGCCGTCGGAGAATTCATCCGCCGCATCTTTGATATCCCCCGTTTTCTCGGTGAGGCTGTCCATGGAAAGACTATCCCTGTCCAGATCAAAGGACATGGGCACACCCTGAAAGCTGATGGGATCCATGGTGAAATCCAGCACATCCGCCGTAATTACAATATCTTTTTCCTGTCCCGCCATAATATTGTACACCAGCTGCTTGGAAGCTCCCACATTGCCCACAGTTGCCCCGGCGGCCTGCAGACGGCTGCATTTATCCATATCCATGGTCACGGTCGCCTGAAGAAGGTAATTCTCAAAAAAGTCTTCCTCCACCTGATCGTTTTTCCCGATGTGAATGGTAATTTTAAGAGAGCCGTTCTGTCCGGCCAGCTCATCGGCGTCCATTTCCTTACCATCCAGATAATAATGAATAGAAATCTCCCAGGGAAGCTCCTTTGTCTTCAGATTCCCCTGATAGAAAAATTTTCCTTCCGGCGCTGCGGTGGTAATGGTATCCCCTTTTTTATTAATTTCCGCATCCGTGGTAAGGTTTTTAACCGAATCGTATTTTCCGTAATCCACAATATCCGTTTCCTTATCCAGAAGGTAAGCGTTAACCACATATATACCGTCCACGCTTCCGTCCTGGTTAAGATTTGCATACACATTTTCATCCTTCTGTGTATTCGGAACCGCTGCCGACGCAGAAATACCGCTGCCAAGCACCATTGCCGCCGACAGGATATATGCTGTAATTTTTACGGTCATGCCATGCTGTTTTTTTCTCATATACACTCCTATCTGTGCGCCCGGCGCACATTCTTTCCAGCTGTTTTGCGCAGCAGGCAGTCCCCCGGCGCGCAGCTGCAATACTTTCTTTCGTTCCTTCCGCTCAATCCTTCTTTTCAGGCTCAGCCCTGTAAAATCTGCAGTGCAGCGTTGTTTTCCTGATAACGCCGTCAAACAGGAGCAGCAACGTAGGTAATACGAAAATAACCAGCACAAACGACAGAGCCGCCCCCCGTCCGATCAGGATTCCCAACTGGCTTAAAACGCCGTTGGTGGAAACCTTTCCCAGGATTACCCCGGCCAGCGTCAGCACCGCCGCCGAGGTCAGTATGGAAACCGTGCAGACACGCAACGTTTCCCTTGCGGCTTCCTTCCCGGGCATTACCCTGCGGAATTCCATATATCTGTCGGAAAACAGGATGGCATAGTCAATGGTCGCCCCCAGCTGTACCGTGCTGATGATCAGATAGCCTATATAGAACAGGGTCTGCCCCTGAAAATACGGGATTCCCAGATTAATCCAGATAGAGGATTCAATCACCAGGGTCAGGATTACCGGCAGGGTCAGGGACTTGAAATTCACGAGCAGAATAAGAAAAACAAAGGCAATGGCCAGGAAGTTCACTCTTGCATTATCCTGGGTAATGGTTGTTTTCAGATCCTCTGTGCTTACCAGATTCCCTGCATATTGTATTTTATCTCCATAATATTTCTCACCGATGTTGCGGATGTCATTTATTTTTTCATACCAGTCCGC
>OJJF01000587.1_pt1 | contig 12850 bp, 10 predicted proteins | sample 1596121 | NCBI WGS metagenome assembly OJJF01 (sample SAMEA4350135, study PRJEB24818) | metagenome | biome: human; feature: gut; material: faeces | place: Denmark | collected 2013-09 | reverse complement strand
GGATTGCCCAAAAGCTGATTAATTTCGCCAAGCTGTTCGTGGGCTTTATTCCAGGCGGCCTTGCCCACACCAATATCCTGGGCAGCACCCTGTTCGGCTCCATATCCGGCTCATCCGTGGCAGCATCCATTGCCGTGGGAGGCGTGATGATTCCCCTGGAGGAAAAAGAAGGATATGACCGCAAGTTCGCAGCGGCAGCCAATATTGCGTCTGCTCCAACCGGACTTATCATTCCTCCTTCGGGAATCCTCATTATTTACGCAGTGCTTTCAGGGTGTTCCGTGGTGGGAATGATAATGAGCGGATACATACCCGGATTCATGTGGTGTGTTGCCTGTATGCTGGTGGCCTTTGTCATTGCAAAGAAAAATAAGTATCCAACCACCAAGGCTGTTCCGGCCAGGGAATTCATACATACATTTATTGACGCGGTGCCCAGCCTTCTGCTGATTGTCATTATAGTAGGCGGTGTATGCTCCGGTATATTTACAGCCACGGAATCAGCCGCAGTGGCAGTGGCCTATACCCTGTTCCTGTCTATTGTGTGTTATCGCACCATTAAGATAAAGGACCTGCCAGCTATATTGTGCGATGCCTGTGAGACAACGGCTATTATCATGTTCCTCATTGCCGCTTCCTCCACCATGTCCTTTGTTATGTCCTTTACAGGACTGCCGGCTGCCATCGGCAAGGCCATGCTCAGCATTTCCTCCAATCCGTACGTGGTGCTTCTGATGATTAATCTTATCTTCCTGGTTGTGGGCACATTTATGGATATTACTCCGGCTGTACTGATTTTTGCGCCTATTTTCCTCCCTGTGGTGAAAAGTTTTGGCATGCATCCCATCCATTTCGGTATCATGATGATCATGAACCTGGGTATTGGCAATATCACCCCGCCTGTGGGGTCTGCCCTGTTTTCCGGGTGCTCTGTGGCAGGTATAGATATGGAGGATATGATAAAGCCTATTTTACCATTTTATGGGGCTATCTTTGCCGCACTGATGCTGGTGGCCTATGTGCCCTGGTTCTCCATGGTGATTCCGACCCTGGTCGGCGCTGTGTAGGACAGAGGAAAGGAGTGTCTGACTATGACTTTTAATGTGCTTGATTTTGGCGCAAAGGCGGACCGCGTCACAGATGACGCGCCCGCTATCCAGGCAGCGATTGACGTCTGCAGTAAGGCCGGAGGCGGAAGGGTGGTTCTGGAGGGCGGAAAGCATTTTTATTCCGGCTCCATTATCTTAAAGGAAAACGTGGATCTGCACCTGGAACGGGGGGCAGTATTACAGGCCCATAAGGCTCTGGAGCGTTACTTCCATCCCAACGCCGGACAAAGAGACGACGGCGTGGAACGGGTGGGAACTCCGGTGACCCTGAAACCTTCCTATGTGTTTATTTACGCAAAGGATGCGGACAACATAGCCATTTCCGGAGAAGGAGCCATCGACGGAAACGCCTATGCTTTTGTGCGGCAGGTGAGCCCATATTATGTGACGGGCGACTTTTATCCGCGCCCTACTCTGGTCTATGCGGAGCATTGCAACCACATCTCATTTAAGGATGTAATTATGAGAAATGCCCCCTTCTGGACCCTGCATCCGGCTGGCTGTGACGATGTGCTCATATCGGGCCTTCGGATTTTAAATGATTTGAATGTGGCTAATTCTGACGGCATTGACCCGGACCATTCTACCAATGTGCGCATCATTGGCTGCCACGTCACATGCGCGGATGACTGTATATGTCTGAAGAGCTCTTCCGGAAATATGGAATACGGGCCTCTTAAAAATGTAATTATCTCAGGCTGTACCCTCACGTCCACTTCCGCTGCATTGAAAATCGGCACAGAGGGAACGGGGGATTTCGAGAATGTGGTTGTGGATAACTGCATCATCAGTGACAGCAACCGCGGTATATCCATCCAGATCCGGGACGGGGGAAATGTGAGGAATGTTTCATTTTCAAATATCATCATAGAGACAAGGCGGTTTGCGGAATGCTGGTGGGGATGCGCGGAACCAATTACCATATCCACCCATGACAGGGATGAACATACCAAATCCGGACACATATCCAATGTGCGGTTTTCCAACATAACCTGCGACTCTGAAAACGGCGTATTCCTGTCAGGAAGCCGGGGAAACCATATTGAGGATATTCTTTTTGAGAATGTGCGTGTGGTGGTCAGAGCCAAGAGCAAATGGCCAAAAGGAATGTACGATTTGCGTCCGGGATACGGACAGAGGATCGAGGAGATCAAGACCTCCGGATTTTATATGCGCAGAGCCGACCATGTGATCCTGCGGAACTGCCAGGTGAAATTCGAGGGGGAGGAGAAAAATGATTTCAGCCATGCTTTGTATGCGGAAGAATGCCGGGATATGACGCTTAAGAATTTCAGGGGACAGGCGGCCAGCAGCAGTCTGGAGAATGTTGTGATAAGGCAGGACAAATCATGAATCTGAGAGAGTGGAAATCCATGACACCCGGAGAATGGGCCTGCAATCTGGCGCTTTATGCCATCGGCGTGGGAATCATGCCCATGGGCGTGGTGTTGACCATCAACGCCCACCTGGGCGCCGGCGGCTACGACGCCCTGAACTTTGCCCTGGCAGAACGGCTCCATATCAATACATCTCTTGCCATTTATGCCACCGCCTTTCTGGTGGTGCTTCTGGCTGCTTTTATCAGAAAGGGATATCCGAGACTGGAGACATTTATTTCGTCCTTTTTTCTGGGAATATTTACGGATATGTGGAAGACAATTCTGGCGCCTGTACAGGGTACAGGGCTGGCAGCCTCCCTGCTCATTATGGCGGCAGGCGCGGCGGCGGTTGCATTTGCAGTGGCCTGCTATATCATCAGCGTATTCCCCACCAATCCCACCGATGACCTGGTGGTGGCTCTCCATGAAAGGGGGATGAGGCTGGGAACCGCCAAGGTGTCCCTGGATGCGGTGTGCGTGGTCCTGGCGTTTTTTTTAGGCGGGGAGATTGGCATTGGAACCATCGTGTGCACCTTTGGACTGGGTCCGGTAATCGACATGTTCCACGAGAGAATCCGCGGGAAAGTATGCGGCTGGCCGGGAAAAGGGAAAGTGGTTTGAAGATAGAAGGGATTCTGTTCACCTGTTTTTTGATTCCCTGTATTTGCGCAGAAATTCCAGCTGCGCTTCATCGTCGGCCTCCCTGTCATAGGGCGTTGAGCCTGCCACAAAACAGCAGACCAGGATGGATAGAACAGTCAGTATCAGGAATATAATGAGTATAATCATGTCCGCTCCTTTCTGTGAAATGCACAGCTATAAGTGTGCAGCCATAAATTTGCCGTTATAAACCTACAGCCATAAACCTACAGCCGTAAATCTTCAGCCGCATACATACAGTGACGCATCCTTTTATCATATCATCTCACTTATAGCTTATCCGTTTATCCTGCCGTTTGTTCATGGAAAATAAAAGAAAAAATCCCCGAGATACCGACAATGGCGTACATTGCATCTCATACCGGTATTCAGGGATTTTTTATTTTTAGACCTATTTCCCGTCGCACACCTGGAAAATATAAAATTTCAAATAATAAGACCCATCCGCTGCCCACAAAATGGGATGGTCCGCCGCCTGGGTCCTGTACTCCACCTGTCTGAGCCGTTTGTGTACATTGCCGGCGGCTTCACGTATGGTTTTGGTAAACAGTTCCGGGTCCATGAAATGGGAGCAGGAGCAGGTGGCCAGATAGCCCCCGTCCTTTACCAGCTTCATGCCTCTCAGGTTGATTTCGCGGTAGCCCTTGACCGCGTTTTTAATGGAATTTCTGGACTTCGTAAACGCCGGCGGGTCCAGGATGACCACATCGTATTTAGGGCCTTCCTGCTCCAGCCTGGGAAGAAGGTCGAAAACATCGGCACACTCAAACTGTACCTGTTCCGTCAGGCCGTTGAGGGCAGCGTTTTCCCTGGCCTGGTTTACCGCCAGCTCCGAGGCATCCACGCCCAGCACATGAGCGGACCCTGCCAGACCGGCGTTGAGGGCAAAGGAACCGGTGTGGGTAAAGCAGTCCAGCACCTGTTCCGGTTTGATGCGGCGGCAGAGATTCTGAACAGCCAGCCTGTTGTACTTCTGGTCCAGGAAGAAGCCTGTTTTCTGACCGTCCTCCACATCCACCATATAACGGACCCCATTTTCCAGGATTTCCACCTTGGTGTCAAAGGCATCTCCTATGAATCCCTTATGGCGCTCCATTCCCTCCTGCAGACGGACCTTGGCATCGCTGCGCTCATATACGCCCCGGATGGCAATTCCGTCCTCCGCCATGACCTTTCTGAGCTTGTCCACAATGACCGGCTTCAGACGGTCGATTCCCAGAGCCAGGGATTCCACCACCAGCACATCTGAAAATTTGTCTATGACAATACCGGGCAGAAAGTCGGCTTCCCCGAATATGACGCGGCAGCTGGAGGTGTCTGTCACCGCTTTCCTGTAATCCCAGGCATTGCGTACCCGCATTTCCAGAAAATCGCTGTCAATGACCGTATCCTTCCTGCGGGACATCATGCGGACCGTCAGCCTGGACCGGGTATTGATGTAGCCGGTACCAAGGGGATATCCGTCAAAGTCCTCCACGGTCACCATGTCGCCGTTTTCAAAGGCTCCATTGATACTCTCAATCTCATTATCGTAAATCCATGCGCCTCCGGCCTTTAGGGAACGTCCCTGTCCTTTTCGGATGCGGACAATTGCCTTTGGGCTGTATTCATTTCGTGTTTCCATCGTATTCTCCTGTTTTCTGTTGTGGTTTATTTCCCATCATATCATAACATGGAGAAAAATTCATCCGGTTTATGGATATACATGACACTGCGCATACATGACATTAATATAGGAAATGGAAACCGTTCAGACGATATTATACGTAGGGGTCGATTTCCAGGACACCGATTCCCTTGGTGATGATGTGTTCTGTCAGCTTTGCCATTTGTTCCGGCGTTTCCTTGAGGCCTGTCTGGAGCCAGTACTGTACCAGGCCGATGCATCCTGACACAATGAAGGAAAAGAAAGCGTCAAAAGCAGCCGCATTGCCGGAGCGGAACACCTCCATCCAGTCCTTCAGGCATTTCTCACGTATGAGCTGCTTCAGACGGTTCACAAAACTCAAATCCCCGTTTTCACCCAGAAGAATCTCAATCAGGTCCGCGTTATCATATACTAAGTAATATATTTCATTGAATATGACAGAAGGGCGCTGTTTCAGATCCACAGCGTCATGCTTACGGACCAATTGGTTGAAATCTTCCTGGAGCTCTGCTTCTGTCTTTTCCAGAAGATCAAACACATCCTTATAGTGGAGATAAAAGGTGCCCCGGTTTAAGTCCGCCATGTCGGTCAGCTCCCGGACCGTTATATCCTGGACCTTTTTTTCCTTGAGCAATGTTATAAGACATTCACGAAGCTGTCTGCGGGTTTTACGTACCCGGCGGTCCACAGGTTCAATGCCCATTATCTGTTCCTCCTTTTGGTTATATAGGTTTGCGTGTATTTACAAATATTTAACAATTGCATTCTGCACAAAAATGGAAAAAGTGTTGATTAACCGTCAAAACTAAGAAAATTAATCATTGTATTTTTGCCATAATTTATTATAATCCATTATAGTCAATAAATAAACAAAAGTCAATTAACAAAACGGAAGTTGTTTAACGATATAAAAGATGTATAATAGATATATAGAAGGAACGGGGGCAAAGGGCATGAGATAGAGAAGATGTGCGGTCATTCTGGTTATGGCGGGAGCTTTATTGTCCCTTGAGGGGGCCGGACCTGTGACGGCTCTGGCGGATGAGCAGGCACAGTTGATGACCGCCTCATTTATTCCTGGCTGGAACCAGGCAGAGGGAAGATGGTATTGGCTGGAACAGGACGGAAATTTACATAGGGGATGGCTCCGGACAGAGGGAAGGTCCTATTATATGGATGAAAACGGGGCCATGGTTACGGGCTGGAGGGAAGTGGACGGCGAATGGTACTACTTCCACGAGGATGGAGGCATGAACCTGGGAGAGCTGATACTGGATAACGGGAAATATGAGTTTTCATCGCAGGGAGCCCTGGTTTCTGCCGGCTGGGTGGAGAATACGGGCGGAGGTGCCTATGATGCGGGATGCTACGACGATATGGCCCAGGATTTATTTGATCAGCTAAATGAGAAAAAGAAGGATTTATACTTTGAGGAATACCCGGACCGTGAGGATGAGTATGACGGCGATATGCACCGTGTCTATGACCGGTATGCGGGCTTCCAAATGGATATGACACTCAACAAGGCGGCGGGCCACAGACTGGACGGAGCCATGGCAGGGGGATATGCGGATGACAGGATTCCCGGCGAAGGTACTGTTAATGATTACCTGTCCTTTATCAACTACAGAAGGAATGCTTCCTGTCTGGAGCTGTACGTAAGGGACTGTGATGACGCGTCAGAGGCATTTGACAAAATAAAGGAAAAGCTGGATAAGCGTTTCCAGTCAATGACCGACCGGAAGTATTCCCTGGAATATTACCGCCGCCTGGGGATGGCTCACAGGGAAAAGGACGGAAAACAGTATTTTATGGTGATTCTGATGCGGTAAGCGTAAGGACTTTGCAGCGGAATGCGGAAGCGGAAATGCGCGGCACGGGGCATAAGGCCCGCAGGGCATGGCCGCCGTGGGGCGGAAACATAAGGAGCATGGAGTATGGGACAGAAGCTGTTTGGCAGGATAAAGGACAGAATGCACAGGGTAAAAGGACAGGAGATGCAGGAGGGGGATAAGTTTTCCTTCCGCATGGCCAGGTTTATCATACATAAAAAAGGATGGATTGAGAGTGTCTTTGTGGCAGGGTGTGTTTTCTCCCTGATAGCGATGCTCTTTGTAAATGTGAATTATGACCTGACGGAGTACCTGCCTGCATCGGCCAGGTCCTGTATCGGACTGGACCTGATGGAGGATGAATTCGGCTACCCGGGCACTGCCAGGCTTATGATCAAGGATGTGAGCCTGTATGAGGCAAAGCAGTATAAGGATAAGCTGGAAGCCGTGGATGGGGTGGATCAGATTCTATGGTGCGACAGTACGGTGAATATCTATTCGGGCGAGGATTTTATACGCCAGGAGGATATTAAGGATTACTACAAGGACGGCTGCGCTGTAATGGATATCACCTTTGACCAGGGGGATACGGCAAAGAAGACATCCCAGGCCATTGACGAGATGAAAGCCATTACAGGGGATAAGGGATACTATGTGGGAATGGCGGTACAGAATAAATCCCTGACGGAAAATGTGGAGAGCGAGATGAACCTCATCCTTACGGTTGCCGTCATCATGATATTTGCGGTGCTGTGCATCAGCACCGCCGCCTGGTCCGAACCATTCCTTTTCCTGCTGGTTATGGGAGTGGCTATTTTGCTGAACAGGGGCACGAATATTTTTATCGGGACAGTCTCGTTCCTGACCAATAATGTGGCTATGGTGCTGCAGCTGGCAACCTCCATGGACTACTCCATTTTCCTGCTGGATGCATTTTCCAGGGAAAAGCAGAAGGGGCTTTCAGAAGAACAGGCCATGATCAACGCCATTGATGCTGCCATCAATTCCATATTTGCCAGCAGCCTGACTACGGTGGTAGGCTTTCTGGCCCTGGTATCCATGAAGTTCACCATCGGGTTTGATATGGGACTGGTGCTGGCAAAGGGAATTGTGTTCAGCCTTATAACCGTGCTGTTTTTTATGCCGGCCATGATTCTCAAATTTTCCAAGTGGAATGATAAGACCAGGCACCGCCCCTTCCTGCCCTCCTTTCGGAAATTCAGCGAATGGGTCTACAGGGTGCGTTATGCCTCCCTTATCATTATGCTGATTCTTGCGCCGCCCGCTTATGTGGCCCAGGGAATGAATGATTTCCTGTACGGCAACAGCGCGGTGGGAGCCAGCGAGGGAACTCAGGTCTATAGGGACGACCAGGTAATCTCCCAGGAATTTGGAAGAAGCAATATGATGCTGGCCATGTATCCCAATACTTCAGCCGTAACGGAGAAAGCGATGTCAGATGAGATAGAGGATCTTCCCTATGTAAAAAGTGTGACGTCCATGTCCAATACCCTTCCGGAGGGAATACCTGAGGAATTCCTGCCGTATTCCATTACCAGCGAGCTCCACACAAAGGATTACTGCAGGATGCTCATTTACATACGGACCAAGACAGAGAGCGAACAGGCATTTAAGGGCGCGGATGAAATCCGGGATATTCTGGAGCGGTATTATCCGGAGAATTCCTATCTGGTGGGGGAAACACCCTCAACACAGGATATCAAGACCACTATCACGGCGGATAATTCCAGGGTAAATTTATTGTCCATGCTGGGCGTGTTCCTGGTGGTAATGTTCAGTTTCCGGTCCTTTGCCATACCCATGATTGTAATGGTGCCCATTGAGGCGGCAATTTTTCTCAATATGGCCATGCCGTACCTGGCAGGGGATACCATGGTGTTTATGGGATATATCATAGTGAGCAGCATACAGCTGGGAGCCACAGTGGATTATTCCATCCTGCTGACCAATAATTATGTGTCATGCAGAAAGTCCCTGGAGAAGAAGGAAGCATGTATTCAGGCTTTAATGCTGTCCTGTCCTTCTATTTTTACTTCGGGAACCATTATCATATTGGCGGGATATATCATACATTTCATATCAACGACAGCAGCCATAGGGGATCTGGGGCACCTGATTGGACGGGGGGCGCTGTTCAGCGTGATTCTGGTGCTGACCGTGCTGCCGGCCCTTCTGGTGCTGTTTGACCGCATCATTACCAGCAATGAGTGGGACCGCCTGCAGAAATATCTGAAACAGCGCCATGAAAAGCGCAAAGCCCTGATAAAGGCAGGTTTAGGCGCCATTGTCAACAAGGCGTCCGCATTAAAGCGGACTGATTTAGAACCAGCGGAGGTGGAAAGTGATGAAAATGAAATATAATAGAATCATGGCAGCAGGAATGGTCTTTGTCATGCTTTGCACCGGCACTGACAGCTTACCCGCATACGGAGCGGAGGCCTCCGTGGACGTGGATGAAACCATGTATGTGAATCTGGATTATTATGGCAGGGTAGATAAGATTAATGTGGTAAAGGGAGTGGGTCTCAATGGCCGGACCGAGTTTACGGATTACGGTACCTATGAAAATGTGATTAACATGTCTAACAGCATCGAACCTGTGCTGGGGGACGGAATGGTGACGTGGCAGCTTCCGGAGGACCAGAGGTGAAGATTTTATTATAAATGCGCTGTGGATAAAGGCATGATGGTACTGCCCTGGGACTTTGACGTATCTTACAAGCTGAACGGTGTACCCATGGACGGCGATAAGCTGGCAGGAGCTTCCGGGCTGATTGAGATCAATGTGAAGGCAGAGCCCAATGACAATGCCGGGGAGTATTACCGCAACAACATGATGCTTATGGTGGCTGTGCCCGTGGATATGAGCAAGTGCTACAGTGTGGAGGCGGAGGGTTCCCAGACCCAGAACCTGGGGGATACCACGGCAGTGGTATTTACCGCCCTTCCGGGGGAGGATGGAGCTTATACAGTGCGCATCGGCACGGACAGCTTTGAGACCATAGGCGTGATTATGGCCATGGTGCCGGGAACGGTCGAGGATCTGGAACATATCAAGGACCTGAAGGAAGCCAAGGATACATGGCAGGACGCGGGAGATGAGCTTTACGACAGCCTGGAACAGATGGCAAAGTCTGTGGAGAACATGAGGCAGGGCGTGAATCAGGTCCGCCAGGGCATGGATTCAGCGGAGAGCGCCAGACAGAAGTGGAGTAATTCCAAGGACAGCATACTGGCGGGAAATGACCAGACGCTGGCAGCACTTACAGCGGTGTCTCAGCAGATGGATACCATGATTCCTCATCTCCAGACAGCCAAGGACTGTGCTGAGGTGGTTCACAGCAGCATGAATGACATTGTCAGCACACTGGGAGACATGCAGGACCCATTAAGAAAACTGCAGACCAGACTTAAGAACATTGAAAACAGCGCAGGCGGTATCAGCAGCGATTTGCCGGAGCTTAAGAAGACCATGGAATCCATTATTGCGCTGGACACCCAGCTTCAGGCATCCCAGGACACACTGCTTACGTATCTCAGCTTGTATAAGAGTTCCAGCGCCAAGGCCAGAAGGCTCTACGACGAGGAACTGGATGAGGAAGAGCTGGAGGACATGGAGGATGTGGATTACGGGGTATCAAATGGCGGAAGCCACTCATCTTCCGGCGGCAGCGGCAGCCAGGAAAATACCCAGAATAATAATCAGGGAAATGACCAGGAAAGCGGAAATTCCGGCAGCAGTACGGATGGAAAAGATAATCCGGATGGAGGTGCCGGCGGAAGCGGAACCGAAGAAGGCAGCGGAGGCGGAAGTACAGACGGAAGCGGAGGCGCCAGCGGAAGCGGAAGCGAAACCGGGAGCGGAAGTACGGACGGAAGCGGAGGCGCCAGCGGAAGCGAAACCGGGAGCGGAAACGGAAGCGGAAGCACAGCCGGAGGCGGAGGCGCCAGCGGAAGCGAAACCGAGAGCGGAAGCGGAAGCACAGCCGGAGGCGGAGGCGTCAGCGGAAGTGGGACCGGAAGCGGAAGTGAAAGCGGAAGCACAGCCGGAGAAGGAAATACCGGCGGAAGCCCTGCTGAAAACAGCACTGCCAGCGGAGATACCGGCAGCAGCACCCCGGATACCGGCACTGTCATTAGTTCTGCGAAAAATGCAGGAAATACTGGAAACACCGGCCTGGCAGGAATCACGGTAACCGCATCCATAGAAAGGAAAAATATTCCTCTGGTAAGCAGTCCCGATCCGCAGGGAGCCGCAAAAGCCATTGAACAGGCTCTGTATGAAAAGGTGGCAGTCCTTCAGGAGCTGTCTGCACAGAGCAAATCCCTGACAGACAGGATGTCAAACCTGATGGATGATACGTCTGATTCCGCGAAATACAGCGCCGAGATAGTTGACAATATGGATTATCTGATTGAGGATTTAAAGGCTCTCAATGATTCTCTGGATGTATATTATCCGGACCTCCAGACTGCCCTGGATGACTCCCGGGAGCTGGTGCGGCGCACCACAGATGCCCTCAACAATGGAATCAGTACACTGACCATTATCCAGAACACGCTGAAAGACAGCAGTGACGATTTTGACGCAGCAGCCAGAGACAGCCTGCGCGGCAGCATGGAGCTTCTGGATAAAAGCCTGAATATCCTGGACAGCACTACTGCCATGCGCCAGGCCGGACGTACAATGAAGGATACCATTGACAACGAGCTGGATAAGTTTGATACGGATAACCGGTTCCTGTTTATGGATCCGTCCGCAGACAAGGTATCCTTTACCTCGGACCGGAACAAGCCGCCTAAGACATTGCAGATTGTCATGCGTACCGATGAGATCAGCGTGGATGACGACACGGCCAAGACCGCGGATGCGGAAGTGGCCAAGGCCAAGGAAAGCCCCTTAAGGCGGATGTGGAATGTTCTGGTGCAGATGTGGAAGGCAATGGTAAGCATTTTCAAAAACAGGTAGAAGCAGGACTGAAAATTTGATATACTGTCCATAGAAGCAGCGGGCAGTGCGGCGCGACCATGGCTGCACTGCCTGCCGCCGTGTGGGGATAAGTTACAAAATGACACAGGTACCGGGGCGTTTTTATCCAGTACCTGCCGCAGGAGGAATACCATGGCCGTTACAGGAAAGCAGGAGAAAACAAAATACAGGCTGGCGGAATCCGTCAAGGAGTGCATGAAGGCAGCGCCGGTGGATAAGATTACGGTCAAAAATATTGTGGAGGGGTGCGGCGTGACCCGGCAGACCTTTTACAGGAATTTTCTGGACAAATACGACCTGATAAACTGGTATTTTGACAAGCTGGTGCTTCAGTCCTTTGAACAGATTGGCATGGGGCACACGGTGGGGGAGAGCCTGACCCGGAAGTTTGAGTTCATCCTCAATGAAAAGGTGTTTTTTACAGAGGCGTTCCGGTCCGATGACAGGAATTCATTGAAGGAACATGACTTTGAACTGATTCTCCAGTTTTATACGGACCTGATTGCAAAAAAGACCAGCCAGCCTTTGGGCCAGGAGCTTCAGTTCCTTTTGGAGATGTACTGCCAGGGCTCCGTATACATGACTGTGAAGTGGGTTCTGGGAGGCATGAAGGACTCGCCCCGTGAAATGTCTGATAAGCTGGTGGAAGCCATGCCGCCAAAGCTGGCAGAGGTGTTCGGTAAACTGAAGCTTCTCTAAAAGTTCCGGATACCTGCAGCCGCAGCAGAGACTGAAAATGGTGATTATGCATAATAATAAATGGTGAAACTGCACAAATCTTAAAAGAAAGTGACAGACAGGGATGTTTGTCACTTTTATTTTAAAACAGGAGTTGTTATAATATTAACAAAAGCAACCAAGTAAAAGCAACCAAGCAAATCTACGGACAGTTAAGATGGGTCCGGCGGTGTACAGTCAAAGTAAAGGAGAAGAGAAGCATGGCAAACAGAATCGTATTAAACGAGACATCCTATCACGGCGCAGGCGCAATCCAGGAGATTGCAAATGAGGCAAAGGCAAGGGGGTTTAAGAAGGCTTTTGTATGTTCCGACCCTGACCTGATTAAGTTCAATGTAACCTGCAGGGTGACAAAGGTACTGGAGGATGCAGGACTGGCCTACGAGATTTATTCCAATATCAAACCTAACCCGACTATCGAGAACGTGCAGACCGGCGTTGCGGCTTTCAAGGCATCCGGAGCCGACTATATC
>OJJF01000575.1_pt1 | contig 12991 bp, 10 predicted proteins | sample 1596121 | NCBI WGS metagenome assembly OJJF01 (sample SAMEA4350135, study PRJEB24818) | metagenome | biome: human; feature: gut; material: faeces | place: Denmark | collected 2013-09 | reverse complement strand
GGACTATATCCTGCAGACCGCTATCAGAGTGGAAGAATAGGCTCCTTTTTTACTGCCCTATATTAACCGAAAAGCTGGGACTTTTTATTAAAAAAATGGTATACTGATAAAAAGTATTTGTGTATGGGAGGGGCTGTATATGTCAAAATGGAAGAAGGGGCCGCGCGCATGGGTTAAATGGGGGCTGATTGCATGCATAACGGTTCTAATCTGTTTTCTCTGCTACAGGATAGAAGCAGGGGGCAGACAGTTTGATCATGAATTTGATGATGGAAGCCGTGTTTCCATCGGCTCGCCGGATCAGGAAATGTCGCAGCGGCTTCATAAGCTGTGCCGGGTCTGGGGTTTTGCAAAGTATTACCATCCTAAAATCCTGAAGGGCGATGTCAACTGGGATTATGAGCTTTTCCGCGTCCTTCCGGCTGTTATCGGCGCATCGGACGAAGAGGAAGTCAATGCTGTTTTATATGGCTGGATTCATAAGCTGGGGACGGTTAAGGAGAATGAATCTGAGGAAAAGGGCGAGATAGCCCTGGAGGCCGGAACGGACTGGATTTATGACAGCAGCTACTTATCCCCGGAGCTGAGCAGCCTTCTTATCAATATTTCCAAATCAGGCTATATAGATAAAAACCGTTCCTATGTTTCCTTTGATAATATAATGGTTCCCCATTTCACCGGTGAGGAAAGCTACCCTGACATGGAATTATGCCGATCAGGGCTACCGTATGCTGGGCCTTTTCCGTTACTGGAATATGATAGAGTATTATTATCCTTATAAGGACATAATCGGGGAGGACTGGGACAGTGTATTCCTGGAATTCCTGCCCCGTTTTATGGAGGGTACGGATGAGCTTTCTTATAAGATGGCCTGTGCTGAGCTGACAACAAAAATACACGATTCCCATGCTTATGCTTTCGATGAGGCAGCAGCTCTGATGGGAGGCGTGCTGATTGCACCGTTCACTTTTACCCATACGGGAGAAAATATTGTTGTGGACGGAATTGACGCGGATTATCCGCCCGGTATTGAAACCGTACTGCCGGGTGACATCATCCTGAAAACAGACGGCATAGAGATATGGGATTATATCGCGGAGAAAAGCAAAATCAAATCCCGCTCCCGGGACACTGTGGTGCTCAATGACCTGCCTGAAGATATTTTCCGGGGATATGCGGATGAAATCACGCTGACCGTAAAAAGGGACGATGAAATTTTTGATATTGCCGTTCCCTGCATTGAACGGGTCAGGAGTGAATCCTCCAATGAGCCTGAACCGGTTTCCCATCGGCTGCTTGAGAATTCCATCGGCTATATCGATCCGGGTGCATTGAAGGCAAAAGAAATCTTTACCATCATGGAAGAATTTAAGGATACATTGGGTATCATTGTGGATCTGCGCCATTATCCCAGCGATTTCATCGTTTATTCCCTGGGCTGCCTTATTATGCCGGAACAGAAGAACTATGTTATCATGTCCCGGCCGTCCCTGACGGTCCCCGGCCGGTTTATTTTAGATAAACCCATGTATGTTGGTGTTGATAATCCGGATTACTATAAAGGGAAAGTGGTTCTTCTGATGAATGAATGTACCCAGAGCCAGGCGGAATTTACTATCATGGCGCTCAGGCAGGCGCCCAACGCGGTTGTCATAGGTTCCCCTTCCATCGGAGCCGACGGCAATGTGGCCAACATGGTATTTCCGGGAGCTGTGCATACCTCCATGACAAGCCTGGGCGTCTATGATACGGATATGTCGCAGACACAGAGGGTGGGGCTGACTCCGGATATTTATGTGGAACCCACCATCCAGGGAATCCGGGAAGGCCGTGATGAACTGATTGAAAAGGCGGTGGAGGTTATTCTGGAAAGTGCTTCCTCATAATATTTTTTAAACGCAGCGCATCGGATTTTTAACATCTGATGCCGCTGCGCTTTTTTTATTTAATCATAAAGCCTGCGGATTCGTTTCCTGAAAAGCTTCCCTGTATTTTCTTATCCTAATTATTCTTTTTTACAGTCAAAATGACTGTGAAATACATGAATTTATGTAAAACGCAAGGCACAATTGAATATTAAAGTGTACACAATTGATTTGCTTCTTGTAAAAATATATTAATATTTTTTAAATATAAAAGGTAAAATTATTCAATTATGCTAGTATACAGGATAAATATATGTTATAATTTTAACAGTCTTAAAATCCTCAGAATCAGAAAATACATAAAATATGCAAAAGCAGAAGGAAAGGGGAAGTTACATATCAATGAGCCGACTGAAAATCAGCACACCAGACCGGGCCCAGCTGACTGTGGAACGGTTGTACAAGGATTTGGAGCGTCATATCGTTGCCAGCCCGCCGGGTCTGTGCCCGGTGGATTTGCAGCTGTCATTTCTCAAGCTGTGCCATGCGCAGACCTGCGGTAAGTGTGTACCCTGCCGTATAGGCCTGGGACAGCTTCAGAATCTGCTGGAACAGGTTCTGGACGGCACCGCAACCATGGACACCCTGGCGCTTATCGAAGAAACCGCCAACAACATTACGGATTCCGCAGACTGCGCCATCGGCTTTGAAGCCGCCCATATGGTGCTGGCAGGACTCCAGGGCTGCAGAGATGACTTTATCTATCATATTGAGCACGGAAAATGCTCTTATTCCATCACCCAGCCGGTGCCCTGCGTGGCACTCTGTCCTGCGGGGGTGGATATTCCAGGTTATATTGCGCTGGTGGGAGAGGAACGGTACGCGGATGCCGTATCTCTTATCCGTAAGGACAATCCCTTCCCCACCGCATGCGCCCTCATCTGCGAACATCCCTGCGAAGCCCGCTGCCGCCGGAATATGATTGACAGCTCCGTCAACATCCGCGGCCTGAAGAGAATGGCCGTGGACAATGCACGGGCCAATACAGTCCCGGTGCCTCCCAAAGCGCCGTCCACAGGAAAACGGATCGCCATTGCCGGAGGCGGCCCCGGCGGCCTTTCCGCCGCTTATTATCTGGAGCTGATGGGGCATCATGCTGTTGTTTTTGAGCAGAAAAGCAAGCTGGGCGGAATGCTGCGCTACGGAATTCCCAACTACCGTTTCCCGAGGGAACGGCTGGACGAGGATATTGAAGCGATTCTGTCCACCGGCGTGGAAGTACATACCAATGTGAATATCGGGAATGGGGAAAACGACATTCCCTTAAGCCGCCTCCGTGAGGAATTTGACGCGGTTTATATTGCTATAGGCGCACATACCGATAAGAAGGTGGGGATGGAGGGAGAGGATGCCCACGGCGTAATATCCGCGGTGGAAATGCTCCGTAGCATCGGGGACGGCAATCCCCCTGATTTTACAGGAAAACGTGTGGTTGTAGTAGGCGGCGGAAACGTGGCCATGGACTGTACCCGTTCCGCGCTGCGCCTTGGCGCTTCCAAGGTTGGCATCGCTTACCGCAGGCGCCAGAATGACATGACCGCCCTGCCGGAGGAGGTGGAGGGCGCAATTGCGGAAGGCGCCGAGCTTTACAGCCTGAAAGCCCCGGTAAGGGTGGAAGCTGATGAAAAGGGAAATGTGGCCGCACTTTGGGTAGAACCGCAGATTATCGGCCCCATTGACGCCTGGGGCCGCGCCCGTCCGGTAAAGGCCAACGTGGAACCCAAAAGAATCCCCTGTGATATCGTCATCGTTGCTGTCGGCCAGGGTATTGAATCCCGCCATTTTGAAGATTCCGGCGTCCCTGTGAAAAGAGGGACCATTGAAGCGCTGGAGGAATCCACAGTAAAGGATATCCCCGGCATCTTCGCAGGCGGTGACTGTGTAACAGGTCCCGCCACGGTTATCCGTGCCATCGCGGCAGGAAAGGTGGCGGCCGCAAATATTGATGAATACCTGGGCTATCATCATATCATAGCCTGCGATGTGGATATCCCCCAGGTAAATTACGGGGACAAGAAGGCCTGCGGACGCGTCAATATGGAAGAGCGGGAAGCTGACGAGCGGAAGCAGGATTTCTGCGAAATAGAACGCTGCATGACCAGAGAAGAGGCGGCGCAGGAAGCCGGACGCTGTCTGCGCTGTGATCATTACGGATATGGGAACCTGAAAGGAGGCCGCGCGGCAATATGGTAACACTGACAATAGACAACAGGAAAATCAGCGTGCCGGAAGGTACGACAATCATGAAGGCAGCGGCGTCCGTAGGGATTATGATTCCCCATCTCTGCTATCTGGAGGGCATCAACGAAATCAGCGCCTGCAAGGTATGCGTGGTGGAAATGCAGGGAAAAACCAAACTGATCACTGCCTGCAATAACCCGGTGGAGGAGGGCATGGTGCTTTTTACCAATTCCCCCAAGGTGCGTTCCGTCAGGCGGACAAACGTGGAACTGATTTTATCCCAGCACAACAGCAACTGCGCCACCTGCGTCAGGAGCGGAAACTGTAACCTCCAGAAGCTGTCCAACGATCTGGGCATCATTGACATTCCTTATGAAAAAGAAATCACGGAGATGCCGTGGAATAACAGTTTCCCGCTGATCAGGGATTTCGGCAAATGTATCAAATGCATGCGCTGTGTACAGTTCTGCGATAAGGTACAGGACCTGCATATCTGGGACATACAGAACACCGGTTCCAGAACTACAGTGGATGTTTCCCGGAACCGGAGGATAGAAGAATCTGACTGCAGCATCTGCGGACAATGTATTACCCATTGTCCAACGGGCGCGCTGCGGGAACGGGATGATACCGCAAAGGTTTTCCGCGCTCTGGCCGATCCGGAAACCATTACCGTTGTGCAGGTGGCCCCCGCCGTCAGAGCGGCCTGGGGAGAAGCGCTGGATCTGCCTGCTTATATGGCCACGGAAGGGCGCATGGCGGCGGCCCTTAAGAAAATCGGTTTTGATTATGTGTTTGACACCAATTTTTCCGCAGATCTGACCATTATGGAAGAAGGGAACGAGCTGCTTGCAAGGCTTGCCGATCCGGAAGAGAAGAGATGGCCCATGTTCACCTCCTGCTGCCCGGCCTGGGTACGTTTTCTCAAATCCCAGTATCCCGACATGGCGGATCACCTTTCCACGGCAAAATCGCCGCAGCAGATGTTCGGTGCCGTGGCCAAAAGCTATTTTGCAGAAAAAATCGGTGCGGATCCCGGGAAAATATGCAGTATTTCCATTATGCCCTGTGTCTCCAAAAAAATGGAGGCAACGCTTCCCGATATGTACAGCGCCGGAGGAGGCGCAGATGTGGACATTGTACTTACTACAAGAGAATTCGCCAGACTGGTGCGGGCGGAGCATATTGCGCCGGCGCTGCTTACCGAGGAGGCCTTTGATTCCCCGCTGGGGGAGAGCACAGGAGCGGGCGTTATTTTCGGCGTAACCGGCGGTGTTATGGAAGCGGCCTTAAGAACGGCCTACTACTGTGTGGAGGGCGTCAATCCTCCGGCGGATACATTTTCCGATGTCAGAGGCTTTGAAGGCCGCAGGGAGGCGGAGTTTTCTCTGGGAGGAAGGACGCTGCGCACATGTACGGTAAGCGGACTGAAAAATGCAAGGGATCTGATAGAGGATCTCCGCGCGGGAACCGTCCATTATGACTTTGTGGAGGTAATGGCCTGCCCCGGCGGTTGTGTGGGCGGCGGGGGACAGCCCATACTGGACGGCGTGGAGATGGCGGACGTAAGAGGCCCCAGGCTTTACAAGCTGGACGAGCAGCGGCCGCTGCGTTTTTCCCATGACAATCCGGGAATCAAAAAACTTTATGCGGAATATATGGGCGCGCCCCTTGGGGAAAAAGCCCATCAGCTGCTGCATACCCATAATTGATGTGAAAAAGCTTTTTGCAAAAAGCTTGACAGCTGCCGAAGCGGCACAGTATAATAGAAAAGATTCGTAGAAAGAAGGACAGCACCCTGATATCACGGGTGTTGTCTTTTTGCGTGAAAAAAGAGTGGAAATAAGAAAGGACTTTTGAATGGAAATAACGAGATACCAGGATGCAGACATTGATTCCCGGATCCTCCGCGCTGTGGAGGAAATGGGTTTTGACCAGATGACACCTATACAGGAGCAGGCGATTCCCGTATTGCTGGAAAGAAAAGACGTGATAGGCCAGGCACAGACAGGAACCGGCAAGACGGCGGCTTTCGGAATCCCCGTCATACAGAATATCGACCCTGACAACAGAAGCCTGCAGGCAGTCATCCTCTGCCCCACAAGGGAGCTTGCCATCCAGGCGGCAGATGAAATGCATCGTTTTGCCAAATATATGCATGGTATAAAGATCCTGCCCATTTACGGCGGCCAGGATATCAGCAGACAGATTAAGGCCTTAAGAAGCGGCGTACAGATTATTGTAGGCACCCCCGGCCGTGTAATGGACCATATGCGCCGCCATACGCTGAAGATGGAGCATGTGAATATGGTGGTTCTGGATGAAGCGGATGAAATGCTCAACATGGGCTTTCGGGATGACATCGAAACTATCCTCCAGGGAATCCCTTCCGAGCACCAGACAGCGCTCTTCTCAGCCACAATGCCCAAGCCTATCCTGGAGATTACCGATACCTACCAGAAGGATGCGGTCTATCTGAAGATGACCAAGCAGGAGCTGACCATTCCGCTTGTAAAGCAGTATTATTACCGTGTGAACAGCCAGATTAAGGTGGAGGTTGCAAGCCGCCTTCTGGATTATTACGGAATTCAGAGATCCCTGATCTTCTGCAATACCAAGAGAATGGTGGATGAGCTTTCAGAAACCCTGAAAAATAAAGGCTATACGGCCGAAGGCCTTCATGGTGATCTTTCCCAGAACCAGAGAGATACCGTAATGCACCGTTTCCGTAACGGCAGCCTTCAGATTCTGATCGCAACGGATGTTGCGGCCAGGGGAATTGATGTGGATGATGTGGAAGCCGTATTTAATTACGACCTTCCCCAGGATATCGAATACTATGTTCACAGAATCGGACGTACCGGACGCGCAGGAAGAGAAGGCCGTTCCTTTACCTTTGTTTCCAACCGGGAAATGTACCGTTTAAGAGACATTGAAAGAAGCTGCAAGACAACCATTCAGGAAAGAAAGGTGCCGTCCGCTGCGGACATCGTATCCATCAAGGCTGAAAAGGCGCTGCGTGCCGCATTTGAGACACTGGAAGGCGCACAGCTGGATAAACTGACGGATATGATAGAAAGGAAGCTGGAAGACAGCGATTACAGCGCTGTCGAGCTTGCAGCCGCCTTCCTGAAAATGCAGATGGGAGAGGAACCCCAGGAAATCCAGGAGGTAATCCCCGAAAGACGCAGGAATTACCGCGGCAGCCGTGATTTCGGCAGCGGCCGTCAGGACAGGGACAATCGTTCCGGAAAAGACGGACGTGGAAATAATCCCCGTTACGGCAGGAATGACGGCAAGCGCAGGAGCTTCCCCGATGATAAAGGGGGAGAACGCCGCAAATACCGCGATTCGGCATCCGGCAGACCCGCAGGAGCCGGCCGTACAGGCAGTTCCTCCCGCCGTAACAGCGGGGAAACTACGCGCCGTGAAAAAGACAGGCGCATCGGCTAATCAGCCATAAACACCGGCAACCGGCCGCCGCTGAACCTACAGCGGCGGCTATATTTATGCCCGAACCGCAGCCGGGAGGTTATATGGACAGGACACAGGAATATATATATAAAGAAACTTTGTCGTAACTTTATGGAAGAAAAAAGTTATGAAGCTTTTTTATGGAGGAAAAACTGTGTTAAGATTAATGACGGATTCAATTCTACAGTTCCTTGCAAATCAGCCAAGAGCCTTTGCCCATGTGCAGGGCTCCGAAAAATACCCGCAGGTGGAAGGGCTTGTCACCTTCTATGACTTTCTGGACGGCACCATCGTGATGGCCGATATTTCCGGTCTGCCTCATGAGGAAGAAACCTGTGAAAGGGGATTCTTCGGCTTCCACATCCATGAAGGGACCGCCTGCACGGGAAATGAAGAGGATCCCTTTGCCGATGCCGGCTCCCACTTTAATCCCGACGGCTGCCCCCATCCGGCCCATGCCGGGGATATGCCGGTGCTTGAAGAAAACCGGGGAAGATCATGGCTCGCATTTTATACGGAACGATTTACACCCAGAGATGTGTTGGGAAGAACGGTAGTTATCCATTCCATGCCTGATGACTACCATACCCAGCCTTCCGGGGATTCGGGAGAGAAGATGGCGTGCGGCGTAATTCAATAGGAAACAGAACATTTTTCTGTTTGCATGGAAAAAATACCTAGTGTATAATAAACAATATGCGCTTTGGGAAAGAATACGGAATGAGGAGTAACTGTGAGGGCACTGAACAGTTAAAATGAGGATAATATGGACGATAATACAAAACAGGAACGGTTAAACAAATATCTGGCTGACTGCGGGATCTGCTCCCGCAGGGAAGCCGACCGCATGATAGAAGCAGGCAGGGTCATGGTAAACGGTGTCCCTGCTGAAACGGGCATGCGGATCACTCCGGCGGATGATGTTGCGGTGGACGGCCGCATACTGGAAAAGAAGGACCGTAAGGTAGTGCTTGCCTATTATAAGCCCGTGGGAGTTACCTGTACGGAAAAGGATAAATATGCGGAGAAAACCATCCGTGACGCCATCGATTACCCTATCCGGGTGACTTATGCCGGACGGCTGGACAAGGATTCGGAGGGGCTGCTTCTTTTGACAAACGACGGGGATCTGATCAACGGACTGATGCGGGCGGCCAATTACCATGAGAAGGAATACCTGGTCCGTGTGAATAAGCCGATTAATGATACCTTCCTGGAAAAGATGGCGGCGGGCGTTTTTCTCAAGGAGCTCAATGTCACCACCCGTCCCTGCACAATTGAGCAGGAAGGAAAATTTGTATTCCGGATCGTCCTCACCCAGGGGCTGAACCGGCAGATCCGCCGCATGTGCCGTGCGCTGGGCTACGACGCCCAGGGAATCAAGCGTGTCCGCGTGGCGAATATTACCATCGGGAAGCTGAAGCCGGGCAATTACCGTCTGGTGACGGGAGAAGAATTGGAAGAACTATATGGAATGCTGCATTCCTGAGAAAAGGAGCGTTAAGTGCAGATGGACAAGACTGCAAGAATGAAGGAACTGATCGCAAAGCTTGGAGAGGCCGCGAAGGCATATTATGCCGAAGATCGCGAAATCATGAGCAACTACGAATATGATAAACTTTATGATGAGCTGACAGCACTGGAAGAGGAAACAGGCACCGTTATGGCGGGAAGCCCTACCATCAGCGTAGGGTATGAGGCTGTTGACGAGCTGCCCAAGGAGCGGCATGAAAGCCCCATGCTTTCGCTGGGAAAAACAAAGAGCAGGGAAGAGCTGAGGGACTGGCTGGGCGCGCAGAAGGGGCTGCTGTCCTGGAAGCTGGATGGCCTGACCATCGTCCTGACCTACCGCGACGGCCGGCTGTTCAAGGCCGTCACAAGAGGAAACGGAGAGATCGGGGAAGTGATCACCGGCAATGCCAGGGTATTTGTGAATGTCCCGCTGGCAATTCCTTACCAGGGAGAACTTGTTCTCCGGGGAGAGGCTGTCATCACTTATGAGGATTTCCGCAAAATCAATGAACAGATCGAGGACGCCGACGCCAGATACAAAAATCCGAGGAATCTCTGTTCCGGTTCCGTCCGCCAGCTGAATAATGAAATCACCGCACAGAGAAACGTCCGTTTTTTTGCCTTTGCCCTTGTACGCGCGGACGGGGTGGACTTTCAGAATTCGAGAAAAGAACAGTTCATATTTTTAAAAAAGCAGGGCTTTGAGGTGGTGGAATATCAGGAGGTGGATGCACAGTCCATCCTGTCCGCCGTGGAGGATTATGAAAGCCGTGTGGCGGAATATGACGTTCCCTCGGACGGACTGGTGCTGATTTATGATGATATTGCTTACGGCCAGTCACTGGGCCGGACAGCGAAGTTCCCCAGGGATTCCATCGCCTTTAAATGGGCGGATGAAACCGCGGAAACAACGCTTCAGGAAATCGAATGGAGCGCAAGCCGTACGGGGCTGATTAACCCGGTTGCCATATTCGATCCGGTAGAGCTGGAGGGCACTACGGTGAGCAGGGCCAGCGTGCACAATGTGAGCATCGTAAAAGCGCTGAAGCTGGGAATCGGGGATCGTATTACCGTTTATAAAGCCAACATGATTATCCCTCAGATCGCAGAAAACCTCACCGGGAGCGATACGCTGGAAATTCCCCATACCTGTCCGGTCTGCGGCGGAGAAACCAGGATCGAGCAGGTGAATGATGTACAGTCTCTCTACTGCACGAATCCTGACTGCGATGCCAAAAAGGTGAAGTCCTTCACTCTTTTTGTCAGCAGGGACGCCCTGAACATCGATGGACTGTCGGAGGCCACACTGGAAAAATTCCTGGGAAGGGGCTATCTGCATACCTTTGCCGACCTGTTCCATCTGGAGCAGTACCGGGAGGAAATCGTGGAAATGGAGGGCTTTGGCGAAAAGTCCTATCAGAATCTGGCGGACAGTATTGAAAAGTCCAGGAAAACCACGCTGCCCAGAGTGATCTACGGGCTGGGGATCGCGAATATCGGCCTTGCCAATGCGAAAATGATCTGCCGTGAGTATCATGATGATCTGGAACGCATGATGCAGGCGGATGTAGAGGAATTAAGCCTGATAGACGGCATAGGGGAAGTCATCGCAGGAACCTTCCATGATTACTGGCAGTCCGAAAAGAACCGTGAGAATATGAAGAAGCTGCTTGAGGAGCTGGAAATCGAGCAGATAGAGGTGGACGAATCCGCACTCACCCTGAAGGGGATGGTGTTTGTCGTTACCGGGAGCCTTATGCATTTTGACAGCAGAAGCGAGCTGAAGGAACTGATCGAAAGCAAAGGCGGCAAGGTGACCGGAAGCGTTACCGGAAAGACCACCTGCCTGATTAATAACGATTCCGCCTCAGGCTCTTCCAAGAACAAAAAGGCCAAGGAGCTTGAGGTTCCCATCGTTACAGAAGAAGAATTCATGAAGCAATATCTGGATATGGAGGTATAAGAAGCAATGCCGATTAAAGTACAAAGCGATCTGCCCGCAAGGACAATACTGGAAAATGAAAATATATTTGTCATGGACGAATACAGGGCGCAGCATCAGGATATGCGTCCCCTTGCGATCTGCATTCTCAACCTGATGCCAGTGAAGCAGGATACGGAGCTGCAGCTGCTTCGCTCTCTTTCCAACACCCCCCTGCAGGTGGATGTGACATTTATGAAAATGAACAGTCATGTATCGCTGAATACTTCCATGACGCATCTGAATAAATTTTACAATACCTTCGATGAGCTTAGGGGAAAACAGTATGACGGCCTGATCATCACAGGCGCTCCCGTGGAACAGATTCCCTTTGAGGAAGTGGATTACTGGCCGGAGCTGTGCGAAATCATGGAATGGTCCAAAACCCATGTGACAAGCACCTTTCACATCTGCTGGGGCGCCCAGGCCGGCCTGTATTACCACTTCGGGTTGAACAAGGTGCTGCTTCCCCAGAAGCTGTTCGGCGTGTTTTCACATAAGGTATCCAACCGCAGGGTGCCGCTGGTGAGAGGCTTTGACGACTATTTTTATATTCCCCACAGCCGCCATACGGCGGTTTCCGCGGAAGAAATCCATGCATGCAAAGAACTGATGGTCATGGCGGAGTCTGAAGAGGCAGGCGTCCTGCTCGCCATGGCGGGAGACGGCCGGCAGATTTTTGTTATGGGGCATCCGGAATATGACCGGTATACACTGCATAATGAGTATATGCGGGACAAGGAAAAGGGACTGCCCATCCAGGTGCCAAAGAATTATTATCCGGATGACGACTGTACCAGACGGCCTAACCTGCTGTGGAGATCCCACTGCAATAACCTGTATACCAATTGGCTGAATTATTACGTATACCAGGCAACCCCCTACGAATGGGGCCAGCTTGTATAAAATATGCATATGCATAAGCTTCAGCCAGGCTGACAATGGAAAAAATAAGGCATTATAAGCCGGCAGCGGCTCCTAATGCCTTATTTTGTTACCCGGATTTTTTGTGATTTTTTTTCTAACCGTACTTTAACCTTGCTTTCTGTATAATGTGCCTGTGATCACATAATAAACCATGTCGCGACACCAAAAACAGGAGGTAAAAAATTATGCTGAAACACAAAATCACAACTGGCCTTACCATCGCGGCCATTGCCGCTGCAACCCTTTCCATTTCCGCATTTGCCGCGGGAACGGACACACAGTCTGATTTCATCCTGACAGTCTGTGAAAAAGGAAGCCAGAAGACATTGACAGAAATGAAGACGGATGAAAACGGGGTTCGTTACTATGACACAGACGAGGGTGTCCGGATTTCCATCTGTACGCCGGACGGCAATGGAAAACAGGATAAGCCTTCCCTGAAAACAGACGGAAACGGAATGCAGTATAGTGAGCTGGAGGACGGAAGCAGGGTTTATGTAAGCAGCGCCAGAAGCGCTTCCGTGGATTAAGGCAGGAAAATAATGACGCCGGAACGGAGTAAAATGGACAGACGAGGAAGGAATGGCGGTAAATGAGACTTTTGATCGTTGAAGATGAAGAGGATATGCAGGAAGCCTTATGCTATGGGCTCCGCAAGCGGGGATATGCGGTGGATGCCGCAGGGAACGGAACTGATGCAGTGCAGCTGTGCCAGATTAATGAATATGATCTTGTGGTTCTGGATCTGAACCTTCCGGGACTGGACGGCATGGAAGTCCTGCAGCAGATACAGTCCCTTGGGAAGCCGGCAAAAGTGCTGATTCTGTCCGCGCGCTCAGAGCTGGAAGACAAGGTTGCCGGGCTGGACGGCGGAGCCAGCGATTACCTTACCAAGCCCTTTCATTTCGAAGAACTGGAGGCCCGTATCCGTATGCTTCTCCGGCGTTCCTTCATCCAGGAGGAGGCTTCCCTGAAAAGAGGGGGCCTCTGC
>OJJF01000555.1_pt1 | contig 13380 bp, 15 predicted proteins | sample 1596121 | NCBI WGS metagenome assembly OJJF01 (sample SAMEA4350135, study PRJEB24818) | metagenome | biome: human; feature: gut; material: faeces | place: Denmark | collected 2013-09 | reverse complement strand
GGTTGAAAATTCATCCGCTCTTATGGTCAGTGTCTGATGTTCCTCCTGATACGTATTGTCCACAGCAGATACTGTTCCCCCATGGACCTTATATACAAAGTAGGGTGCCCTGTTTCTTATCTCCTCAGGGAGCGGAATCACAATCGTGAGTTTTTTGCCTTTCAGGTCCGGTACAGGCGTCTCATGATCCCCTGCCGTCACTCCGGCGGCATTTTTTACGGTCTTTAACACCTGCAAATCCAGATACATGCCCACCTGCCCTCCGGGAGCCATCTCCTGGGCAATGCGTTCTGCATCCTGCGCCACTTCATTTCTGGGTTTATTCTCGACCCGGAGCTTAAATTCCACAGTACTGCCGTCCCTGACTGCATCTGCGTCAGCTTGTGTATACAATTCACTGTGAAACAACTCATTTAATCCGCCGGCCACAACTTCCGGAGTATCCTCAGTGGCAATCTCAATAATGCTTTGCGTCTTTCCTATGCTCATCTGTATACCGGCCACACTGTTCCCGCTCTTTATTTCCACAATCTGCGTAACACGGTAGTATCCGTTATTAGCTACCAGATTGTAGAATCCGTCAGGCAGTCCCTCAAATTTGAATTGTCCCGGTGACTGAAGGGGACCTGCCCCGGCCCGGACCGTATTGCCCCGTTCCAGCGTTACATAAATCAATGTATCCGCCATACCGCTGTTGTCCGTCACAGTACCGCTTATTTCACCCAGGGGACCGTTTAAGGCGGCTGTCCTGAAACGCACTAATTGTTCATGGGTTTTTATTCCTCCCCCACCGTTTTCCTCATATGATATCTGCATCTTCACCTGATAATCCGTCTCCGGATCCAGTCCTGCCAGTGCTGCTTTTACAGAGACTGTTTCCATGTCCGAATCCTGGATCAGCTCATGGTTTACAATCTGGTATCCATCTTCTGTTCCGGCCTTTTTATAGCTCACCGTCACCTCTTTTAACGGTACATTGCCCAGTAAGATGACGCCCTCCAGCATGGCGCTGTTTGGGGTGATATCCTTGGGCGCTGACAGGCTGAGTACGGGATTGCGTACTGATTCCACTAAAAATCCGTCTGTTATGACTTCCGGCATTACCTGGTAATTGTCCGCATCTCCATTGACCTGAATCTGCGTGATTCTTATATCATAGCTTCCCGCCGGGGCCTCCTTTGTATTGCCCTCGCTGGAAACAATAAGCGCTGACCTGATGGATGCTTTTACGGCATCTGTAAGGCCTTCATCTCCCGGCCATGTAACTATAAAGCCGCTGCCGCCAATGGGATCCCACTGATATACTTTGCGCCCTGATACTGTTATGGAAACCGGCTTAGGTTTGATGATATAAGATATGGCAGTGACAGAATCCTCCGCCAGCCCATATTTTTGCGCCCCGCTCTCCGTAAGCGCGAATACGGCAGTATAAGAGCCTGCGCTGACAGGCGCATGGCTGACCGGTACGGACTGCCCGCTGTCTGTGGTCCGGGTATAGTTTACGGTGTAATCTTCTTCCGTCAGGTCCGCCCCAGCAGAAACAGCAAAAGCTGCCTTTTCCTCCCCTGAATAGACCAGGTCGGAAGGCGCTGACAGGGTAACCGTTACATCCACTATCGGCGCAGCACCGTCGATACCCGCTGTAATCTGTCCGTTTTCAACGACTATTTCTCTTGTTACAGCCTCGCTGATAGCGCCCGCGTCATTCATAATCCATACATTAACAATGTAGGTACCGTCATCCGGGAACTCGGCTTCCCCAATCACCCCTGTGATGGTCTTCTCGCTGCCGTCAGCCAGTACACTGGCCAGATTCCTCTCCTCCTGCCGGGGCTGCCCGTCCTTTTTAATGGTATAGTAAATGGAATCAGTCCGCCCTGCTTTATCCGTAACCCTGGCATCTACCTTAATGCTCTTTTTTCCTTCCGCCTCCAGCGTAAAGCTGAAGGGGTCTTTTGAAAGTACAGGCGGGTCCGCAATTTCCCCTACTGAGAAAAGAACAGAACGCGTAATACGTTCGCCCGGGGAGAGCTCCATATCTTTCCATGAGAAGGCCAGGCCGCTGTCATCTCCGATTAGATCGTCTGCGCTGGTATCGTTAAATTGATTATTCTGTCTTTCGCCATAATATCCAAACCACATGGTAGATATATCATCCGCCCCCGGCGCCTTTTTACATGCCAGTGAAAACTGCTGCTGACTGCCTGGATCCTCCATCCTAAATCCCGTTCCGGTTCTGTAAATAGATGCTGCGTCATTGCTTCCAATCTGAATATCTGCATTTACCCCAATACATACCCGTTCCATAGTCTTATCTGATACATTTACCAGGGTATGAGTCACCTTCAGATATTTTCCGTCGCTCACAAAATCAGCGGAAATCCCTGCTGCCAATATCTCTCCTGATTCCAGCTCAACAAAAACCGGTTCACGTTCCAAATTTTTAATGGACGTGCAGTCTGAAAATTTTGTAGGTTCCTTACCTGCGCAGACCCCCAGGTAATATCCGTTGTTACGGTAGGTGGTTTGTACATTCTTACCATCTTTTATTCCATGTACATCGTAATTGCCTGTTGATGCAGAAAGCCTGAATGATAGAACACCATTCTCTGTCTCCACAGGTTCCAGCCCATGGCTCAGGTCTGAAGAAAATGTGACTTTGATACTGGGATACTCACTCTTGCATACATCATACAACGCTCTTCCCAGTTCCAATTGATCCGTTCTGATAATAACAGAACCGGTTCCTGTGATACTATTTGCAATCCCCTCAGGAACCCCTGTATTCCGGGGCAGAGAAACCACCAGCCTGCTGCCGGTACCCAGTGCATTGCTCCCAATAGAGGTTACACTCTCCGGCACGGTTAATTCATGTAACTGTCCACATGCGTTAAATGCATTTTGACCTATACGTGCTGCCTGACCCAGTTCCACAGAACAAATGGTCTTTGGAAAGATGGAACCAGACGAAACGTCCGGCATATCTGCTATCTTTTCTTTTTCTACTGAATCACTCATAATAAATGTCTGGAGCGATACCATATTCCGCAGATAATGCCAATCGCTTTCCGAAAAAGTACCTCCCAGAATCTCCAGGGAATGAACATTGCCCGGAGTCTGATCCTTCAAAGCGTCTTCCAGTCCCGTTCCAGTCAGTTCCATACCGTCATCAACCCTGATGCTGATAACTTGTTCCTCTATCGTATTCACCAGCTTCATATTGCCGAAAAATGTGTCCAGGTCCATCAGCTTCCGGTACAGCTCCGAATCAAATTCATCCTTCTCATCCTGGCTGAGCGCATCATATGCCTTCTTTGCTTCTTTCTCCTGCTCCATTATTCCTTGGATATCGGGAATCTGGGATGCCGTGGACACACTTATCCGCTCAACCAACTCCACTATTTCCTCCACTGACGGAAGCGCATGGATTTTCTCATAAACAGATTCCATGGCGGAAGTAGGGTATCTAATCACAGCATCTGTAATTTCTATAAAAATCATTGGCAGCTCTGCATCCGTATCCATATCATAACGGCTGCTTATAACGGGTATGTAGCAATAGGTGGTTCCTGCTTCATTCTCGGGGGAGTAAGCGTATTCTCCCTCATCCGGTTCCCACGCCTTCACCGTTATCTCAGTCCACTGGTTATCCGTTTCTTCTGTATTACTGTTCTCTGTATTCCCGGCCGCTGTATTTCCTCCCCCTGTATTCCCGGCCTCTGTATTCCCGTCTTTTACATTTACCTCTTCCGCTGCGTTCTCTGTATGTGCTTCAATACTTCCCGTTTTACCGCCATTCTCAGTAACATCCGCACCTGTATCCGCATTCTCCGGCAGACTTGCCCATGGTACCATCCGGCCCATAATCACAACAGAATCTCCAAAATCATTATTATCCGTACTGTCATAGCCATCAGCATTACCGGTAGATGTAGATATGGAAGCCCCGGAATCATCAGAGCTGCCACTATCTGCTGATGCGCCATGTGATGTATCCTGGTTGCCTTCCGGCACCGCTCCTTCTGACGAACTCTGGTTCCCTTCCGGCTTTTCTCCTTCCGACGGACTCTGGTCTCCTTCCGGTGTCTCACCTTCCGACGGCCCCTGGTTCTCTCCCGGCTTCTCACCTTCCGACGGCCCCTGATTCTCTCCCGGAGTCTCCTCCTCCAACGGATTCTGATTCTCTCCCGGTGTCTCACCTTCCGACGGCCCCTGGTTCTCTCCCGGCTTCTCACCTTCCGACGGCCCCTGGTTCTCTCCCGGTGTCTCCCCCTCCGACGGTTTCTGGGGCTCTCCCGGCTTCTCTCCCTCCGACGGGTTCAGGTTCTCTTTGGGCATCTCCCCCTCTGACGGTTTCTGGACCCCATCCGGTACGGCTGGTGTTACAGCTGACGTTGGCTGTTCCGGTTTTTGTTCCTCAGCATCATCCCGGTATGTCTTTACCATCAAAGTATCGGGAAACAGCTTTTCAAATTCCTCCTGGCTGGTTCCTTCAGGCACCTTCATGGAGGAGAGTTCCTCCGGCAGTTCCTGGTACTCGGAAATAATTATTTTCTTTCCTTCCTCTTTTTCACCTTCTGCCAGGCCTGTTATCTGAATGCTGTTGCTCATTACCATAATGGCCATTACCAAACTAATAGCTCGTTTCTTTCTGTTGTAAATACGCATCGCGGCTCTCCCTATCATTTAAGTCTGATTACAGAATACATGGTTTCCAATCACGCACTGTATATGTCCATTTTCCTTTTCCAGGGAAAAATACATGGTCTTAAAAGGCAGAATATGTGTTTCCCCATCCAACACTGCTTTTACATTCCGTTTCACACGCTCCGAAGGTTTCGCAGCGTCCATATTCCTGTTCTTCCATGTGACGAACTGACTGCATCCATTGTCCTTCTGGCTGAGCACCTCATAAACCGTTGTAGCTTTTCGCGAAAAACCCAAAAGCTTTTCGCATAAATTGCAAAAATCAACTACTTTCTGAAAATTAGCAAAAAATAAAAGGACATTTGAAAGGTATTTTATTTCCTATCAAACGCCCTTTTACCTCTTCATTATCATGGCTCATCCGGTATGTATTCCAGTATATCTGAAATATCACAATTCAATGCCTTACAAATTCGGTCAAGATGATTCAGGCTGATGCGTTCAGCAAATTCATTGTATATGTCATTGATTGTTGACGCCCTGATTCCTGTCACTCTCGCTAATTTTGCCTGACTCCAGCGTTTCTCTCCAAGAAGCCTTGATAAATGAATTCTGACCATCCAATCACCCCTTACGGATGATTTTACCGCTTTCGACAGGTCTTTTTTCTGTTTTGTTATATTATAACGAATATCGTTATATTTTTCAGAAATTCGTTATGATTACTTCCTTGTATCTCTCGCGATTGCTTGCATTTCCAGCCAATGTATTGTTACGCGTCACTTCTTTACAAGGATATTGAGAATACAATTCATGTATCCATGCTACATTATTATAGGAAAGAACAAACTTTCCTTTGATATGTTTTAAGACATCTGCAAGACGCTCATGGTCTTTCATACTAAAGGCAGCACTATAATATCGTTCTGTCCCTACATAAGGAGGATCCAGATAAAACAGAGCATCCTTCCGGTCATAGACACTTATCAAATTCTCAAAATCCTTGTTCTCTATCACCACACCCTGAAGCCTCTTTTGGACTTTCCCCAGATAATCCATCGCATTCTCTATGCTTTTAGATGAAGTTGCAAATGTGCGGTAATCGCACCCGAAGCTTATTTTTATCAAATAAAAAAAACGGGCAGCTTTTTGAATATCTGTCAATCCCCTCATATCCATCTGCGCTTTATAATCATAAAATTGTTCGCGAGAGGATAAAAGCCACTGCAACTCCTCCTGCAGGGCACTGCAATGATATTTAATGCAGCGATACAGATTGACTAAATTCCCATCCCGGTCATTGTACACTTCCAGCTGACCTGCTTGCTTCTCTTTTGCAAAGAGCACCCAGCCAGCTCCTCCAAATACCTCGATGTAACGTCCGATATCCTCCGGGAAACGTCCTAGAATCTCCTTGCGTAATAACCTCTTTCCACCAATCCATCCAATAAAACTATTCATCCATCGTCCTTTCTAAGGGGTAATCGGACAGATGTCTAAATATCTATTATTTCCTACCAATTAAACACATACCGATGGTGGACCATGTCGTACTTCTCCGCAATCCGGAGCGCACCTCTTGCATCTGTAATCATGCACTTACCCTCGTTGCTGCCTTTGACGGGGCAGAGTAAAAATGCCTCGCCGGAGGGGTCCGCCTGGTATCCGGTCAGCATGTACCCTTCGCTGTCAAACAGATACCATCCCCACGTCCTGCGCTCCATTTCCTGGAGCCAGTACCAGCCATTGGCCGCATAGCTGCCGTCTGCAAACTGGTACCACCAGCGCTGCCCGTCTGCCGCCGGCTGGAAGCCTTGGGTGTATGTCACCGGGACCGGCGCATAATCAATGTCACAGAGTTTCAGTACCTTCTGCCAGGGCGTGGCAGATACCCTACTCTTTTTTGTGCCATAATCAATACCCTTGGCTTCGATGCACCAGCCATCACCAATGTACACTCCGATATGCCCAGGCTTCCAAAGCGCCCAGCCGACCATGGTCTCGTCCAAGTGGTCAATGCTCATCCGCTCCGTGGCCGTGTCGTGATAGTTGTAGCTGCCACGGATGTGCCCGGTAAACCAGCTGATGAGGCCGGAGCAGTCCGTACAGTGCTGGCCTATGTATTTGACGGCCTTGGCCTTATAGGTGGATGTATATGTGCCTGGATTCTCCCGGGCCAGGCGGTCCAGGATGGTCTGTGTCAGGACCTCTCCCTTGGCTCCGTAGACGTAAGGGGTGCCCAACTTGTCCTTACAATGCTGGATTAATCCTGCTACTGTTTTACTCATGGTATTTACCTCCAATCTCAAAGACCTGGGAGTCATCCAAGGCCTTGCTATTATCTTATTCCTCACAGTCATCCATACCATTTTCTTCACGATCACTGGGGCCACCTATGCCACTGTCGTGTATCTCTGGATGTGGAACATTTGAAGGGGCATCATACAGATAAGGGGTCGGCTGCTTTGCGCCCAAATCAGGCCCTGCATCCACATATCCTCCATTGCCGGGGAGTTTTGCTGCATGCTTGTTTGTTATTTTTGCCATAATTTCTTTCCTCCTTCATCTTTTATAAATCATTATTCTGTTGTTTTGGGTGGTTTTGTCCGTTTCCATATCTCTGTCACTCGTTCCCATCCGTCTAATGCCACCAATGCTACGATAAAGGCTGCAATCATACAAGCAAATACGGTATACCAGACAATAGGGTGGTGAAGCCACGCCATCAGTGCGATAAAGACAGCTGGGCAAAGTATCAAAGATAACACAATGACTACCGCCTGTGTAGGTAGCTTGTCCAGTCCTGGCCAGGATTTAATGACCTGTGTGATGGCTGACACTAGGAATGCCATTAGCCCAATGGCAATCAATAGATACGATACGTACTGCATTATTGTACTTACATCCATACTTTTTCCTCCTTGATTTGCATATTTATCTATAATAAAAGGCCCTTGCGGGCCTGAATTTTTCGTAATTAATGTGTATAATACCAATTTATCAGACCATGGAATTGTTAAGGCATATTCTGGGGATGCCGTCATTAATTCGGATTGGGTAAGTGCTGGAACCGTGGTATACAAAGTCCTTAACGGTACGTGTTTTGTGGATTTTGATATCACTGTAAAGCAGATTACAGCAATAAACACGCTGATTGTAAGCGGACTGCCTGAATCAACAATCGTCAGGCACGGGCGCATTACAGGCTGGGAAAACGGCGACATTTCTATGCCGTTTTACTTAAATAAAAAGGATATCATTGCAAATCCCTGTGGTGCAGGGAGGTATGCAGGATGTCTTTCCTTTTCAATTATATAGTTCGCCAACCGGTCCAACCGATTCCAGCAAGAGTATAACTTCGGACAAACAAGTTAGTATCTGACACTGCAAAAGCAACCTGAATAGCCCAGGCAAGCTCAAGAGACATACCGATAACAAAGCCATTACCAAATCCACTGACTCCCTGCTTATATGGTGTATTGAGTGTATTATTATCCCAAATTGCCATTACTACCGTCTCGCTTTTACCCTCAGTAAGGAAATTGCAGTCAGCAACTCTGCTCGCAAACCTGTTACTTAAATCCGTATTATGCCCGGAAATGCAAAAATATAGCACGCATAACAATTCTATATAATTATAACTGTGCTCAACATCCCCCATAAGCGTACTTTAAGTAAGCCTCCCATCTGGCAGGCCAAAAAAATCCTGTCAGATTTTAAGAGTTAGGATGCAGCATACATGTCGTACTCATATCTAATCTTTCCGGCACCATTTTTTGCATATATCCTGGTGGTTTCTACACTCGAATGCCCCATCAAATCACATAATGTTGGAAGCGGCATACCTTTGTTCAATGCACGCGTGGCAAATGTGTGCCTCAGCAAATGCGGAAATACCCGCTTACCCAGCCCTGCCTTTTTTGCAATCTTCCGGATAATGTTCTCCAGGGCATTCTTCTTTAATCCTTGATAAGGTGCCCTTTTTGATAGTATCACAGCCCCGCTCCTACGGTCCCCCAAATATCGTTCCAAATATTCCATCGCACGGTCATTAAAGAACACCATGCGCTCCTTCTTTCCCTTTCCTAATACTTTCCCACATCCCGCCTGAAGGTCCATATCTTCTACCCGCATACTGACCACTTCGCTGACACGACAACCACTTGCCAGGAACAGCTCCAGAACTGCATTGTCACGGATATTGGTTCCACAGGCAATACGCAGTTTCTCTACTTCACGGCTGGTCAATGCCTCCCGTATTTCTGCTACATACTTGATTGGGTCCACGGTGGACATAGGATTTTTTGAGATGTAGCCTCGTTCATGTAGAAAAGTAAAGAAGGAGCTTGCAATGCGCCGTTTGTGGTCTTTGGTGCTGGAGCTAATCTTTCTAGCCTGCTCATAATAATTAAGGCATTCCACCACATCCTCTCCCGCGATTTCCTGTACTGGCTTACCTACATAAATCAGTAAGTCCGTCAAAAAACGCTGGTATTGATTGACTGTACTAACCGAATAATTTTCAAACCTGATTTTCCCGATGAAAATATCCAATTCTGGAAAGCTGATTATGTTGGTACTCAACCCGGTTTCCCTTTTGGATATTTCGTAGTTTCGCAACACTGACGATAGTGCCCCGTCAATCACCTGCAGCGCAGGCCGGTCCAGTTCATTGGACAACCTGGCCATAAGCTCATCTTTTAACCTTACTTCATCCATTTGTTCTACCTCCATACAATAAATTTGGTATCTTTATTGTATGATAGGAGGCTTGGCAGCACCAGACTGCTTTACTGTGCGCAATACGGATTTGAATTATAAAAGAGAATTTCCTAGTGCATCTTGGTTTGAGGATACAGATTATGCAAAAATACATACTGATTTTGGCGCTATCTGTACTTATGGACTATTGGTACACAGTTATGTAGTAGTTGATATTTTAAAAGATGCTAGTCCATACACATGTTTACTCAAATTCAAAAGGCAGGTAGCAGAACATACTATAGCATGGGATATAAAGCATAATGAAAAGGCTGTTTACATAGCCGTGAACGGGAATGTTAACACTAATCAAACATTAGCAGCAAATAGTCAAATCACTATGATTGGAACTTTCATGATAACATCAAAATAATCATTTATTGATTAATGGGATATGAAAAGGAAACATATCCATTCCCCGCCTGGCCTGACAAATTAATCTTCAGTTCGGTCGAATTATTATCAATGTAAACCACACCTATAGCAGCAGTTCCTATACCGTTCGAGCAGTAGCGGCTTTGTCCTATGGCAGATTTAGGCATCCCACTACAAATAAGCACGTTTTCCCTTGCAGAAGCAGATGGCGTAATAATCCGGCACCTTATGTAGCATATGCCTGATTTTACACGATAGTATATTTCACCCGTTATTTCAGAATCTATGATATCTTCAATCAGTGTGACTGCACTCATTGTTAAATCCGTATTGAGCCCACTAATACTTTTTTGCAGCCCGTCTGTTATCTTCGTGATTTTGGGTCCCACATCCGCTGCCAGGACCTGCTGTGTGTTGACGCTGTCCAGCACATGGCACAACATGCTTTTTTCTATCATCTTGTTTGCCAGCCGCTCCAGGAATGCATCATTGTTAATCAGCTTCCCGAACAGGGCATTGTATACATCCGCGTGGACCGGGTCTGAGGTTTCCAGCTTTCTCAACTCCCGGATGAGCGCCGCCTGTTCTTCATTTATCTCAAAATTCGCCATCTTCCCTGCCTCCTAAAAGATATCGTCAAACGCAAAGGTCATCTCCTCGTCATCATCCTTGTTCTTGTCCGAACAGGTGCGTATCATCACCAGGTCACCCTCCGCATCACACAATGCCATCTCATTGATGGACGTGTTGGCCAGTTCCTCCCTGGATAAGGTACAGATATACCGGAAGTTGGTGTCCGTCACCTGCTCGATGCTGCTCAGGTCCTTCCGTAACAGCTCGTTTTTCAAGGTGTTATCATCCTCTGATGGCGTCCCGTCCGCGCCGTTCCCAAATGCCATCTGTGTGACTGCCGGCAATGCCTTGATGCCCGCCCTGGCCTTCAGTATCTTATTCTTACTCAACTTGGTTATCGTTGTACTTGCCATCAGATTTCCTCCTCTATGACTTGTGCATCCATATGTTTGGCTCCATCATTGTACGTGCTCCCATCATGGATTCTCCAGTGATGCCAGGTTGTACATGTCAGCCTTCCCTCCTCATCCTCCTCCATCCGGCTGCGTATGTGCAGGTAGGGCAGGTGGTTTCCAATCACATTGTCATGATGGATGCTTCCATCGTTGTCGTGCTCCCCGTTCAGGATGTTATTGTTATACCAGCGCATCTCCGCCCGTATCAGGATGTCATGGGGGCGGATGCATTCTTCCAGTCCTGCGTCCTGAATCCGGTACAGGAAACGGTAACGGTCCAGCCCGCTTACCTTCTTTACCCGCCGTACCTCCCGGCGGATGATATCATGGCCGAGGTCAAAGGAATCATCTATATCCCGGGACAGGATGACATAAAATTCCGCCCAGTGCTCCCGGCTGCCCTCCAGTTCATACGCCGGCACCATCTCCACATCGGTAAAGCCCAGGGACCGCACCGCCTGGAGCGTGCCCACCTCCGTCCCGCCAAGCCGGCAGGTGTCTGCATACATCATCAGCCGTACCCGGAAGTTTTCCCAGGTTTCGCCCTCATAGCGCGTCAGTTTCCGGTCCAGGCCATGCTCCGGAAGCATCCGTGGGCTGGCTGTCCTTACCATGCCTTCCTCCCGTGCCCGCCGGAGCATGGTCTTGTTTTCATCGAACAGCCGCCCGGTCACTTTGAAATAGATATACCACTGGTTCCTGGCCTTCCTTGCCTGTTTGAAGGGCGTGGACAGCAGATAATACATATATTCCCCGAATGTCTCCAGCATGGCGTCCCTCCTATGTGTTCCTTACCTTGACCGTGATACTCCCCAGCATGACCACATTCCCGGCCGGCAGCTCCACATCCACTGCGGGGGCCGTGAATACGGTCTTACGGTAGTCCGGTATGCTCTGGCGGAGCACATACCGGATATCATCCTGTAAGAATAAGTTGAAGTCCGTCCGGTTGGACAGGGACATGGCCCCCGCTATCAGGGACCGGGCCGTTTCCTCCACATCCGTCACCCCTGCCCCCTGTTTGAGGTACAGGGTGATGTCCACATCCTGATAGGTGATGGTTCCGGACTTTGCCAGGTAGTCCTCGTAATTATCCTTCAGCTGGTCCGCCGCCGCCTGGGCCTTGCGCACCAGCTCCTCGCTGGCTTCCCCCGCCGTCCCCACCACAATCACATCCACCGTTCCCTGCCCCCTTGGATGCTGGTCATCAATGTAGGCGCACATCACACCCGGGATGGCCTCCACGGCTGCCTTCAGCTTGGCCGATGTGGTATTGGTGGACAGTTCCTCCCAGCTGGACAGGGTCCGGCTGCGTAAGCCGGCTTCGCTCTCTTCATCTGCCCCCTCGGAATATATCCATCCCTGCCGGTTCGTGACCTGCGACACGCCCTCCAGGTATATCATGCTTACCCTTATCTGGTCCTCACTCACATTGTAGCGCGCTCCGGCCGCTTCCGCCTCCACCAGCACGCTGCCCTCCGCCTGGCCGGCCTGTATCACCGTATCCTCTAACGTGTAGTAGACCAGCTCATCCCCGTTGATGTCCGGGGCCGTCTTGAACATATGTCCCTTCGTCACGGTCAGGGCCTGCCCGTAATCGGACCTGACAAGGGTCACATATCCCTGGGTCCGGGTCGCCGCCTTCCGGAACTTGGAAAAGTCCGCCGCCTTCAGTTCCAGCCACCTGCCTTCCGCATGCCGCAGGAACTGGTTGTTCAGGATGGTCCGCGCCAGACGGAGCAGCTCGATGTGTATCTGCACGCAGATACGTGTCAGCCAGTAAAAGACGCCTCCGCTGCCCCACTTGGTGATGGTAAACCCTTCCGCCGCCAGCTCCTCCTTCAGCTCCTGCATCTTTGTATCGGCATCAGGGACCGGTATGATTTCATCCAGAATGCTTTCATCAATCAACGAGTTTCACCTCCGCCCCGTCCAGTTCCAGGTCCATCTGATAGGACACATCCTCATTTGCAATCTTAAATCCCACATGGATGTTCACTATGTCATCCCCCATCCGGGACACGCCAACCCCAATGCTGTGCGGGTTGATTTCATCCCGCTTCCTTAACTTTTCCGTGACCCGGTTCTTTATCTGCAGCTCCTCCAGTTCGCCTATCTCCCGGTGGCAGAAATCCAACAGCGACCATCCGTAATCGGAATCAAAAAAACATTCCCCCTCCATGGTCAGGGCCTCCAGGCGGATGTCCTGCAGGAAACAGTCCAGGCCGCCCGCCAGTGCTTCCTCTCCCGATGCCAGGGGGACCGGCTGCCCGGTATCGTCTAACATCAGGTCCGTTTCCGTCAGTATCATAAGCATCTCCCCAGGATGTACGGCCGGCACTGCCCATATAAAAGCCCGACTGCCACTACATCCCCTTTCTTCAGGACCTGCTCCGTCCTTATATAAGGAATCGCGGGAAAGGCTTCATCCGTCTCCCCGTTTTCCTTCAGCAGCCGCAGCGTCACATACGATGCCCCTTCCTTCACGGTCCCTTCCATCACCTTTGCCTGGCACAGGGCAGGCAAAGGTGATGGAAGGGACCGTGAAGGAAGGGGCATCGTATGTGAC
>OJJF01000551.1_pt1 | contig 13447 bp, 14 predicted proteins | sample 1596121 | NCBI WGS metagenome assembly OJJF01 (sample SAMEA4350135, study PRJEB24818) | metagenome | biome: human; feature: gut; material: faeces | place: Denmark | collected 2013-09 | reverse complement strand
AAAATCGGGATACCCCGCTCACATGCCAGCGAAGCTGGTATGTGAGGCAAGTGTCTGAGCGGCCGGAGAACCAAAGGTTCGGAGGCCGAGCAGACGCTTGAGGGCTTGCCCCGGGGAGCCTTCATTATATCGAAACATTTTATAATACAGTGCGGAGCCACAGTCATTGTGGATATCTTTCGCCTGATCAATATGAGGAGGAGTATTATGTAGCGTTAGACGATAAAGCAGAAGCTTTAGCAGGGTAAGATAACCTTAAAAATGCATATTTAATTTGTACTTTTTCTTGACATAGGACCACATCCAATCTGGCAGAAAGATTATAAAGTGTTCATGGAAACGATCGGTTTCCAGACAAAGCTCTGTAAATCAAGGCATCCTTTCACCAAAGGCAAGGTGGAGCGCCTGATCCGCTTCGTAAAAGATAACTTCCTTGCCGGCAGAGTTTTTGGCACGATAACCGAATTAAATCTGGAAGCCATCGGATGGTATAACCGCCAGAACAACACATACCATAAAGCAGAGGACTGTATCCCCTGTGAAAAGCATCAGGAAGACTGCATGGCTGTTGCTTCTGTATTAACAAAAACACAGGCACTTGCTTTCTATCTCTGCCCGGAAAGAAAGATTTCTTTCGATGGATTTGTCCATTATGAAGGGAGGCGCTTCGGCGTCCCGTACTGGTACACCCAGAAGACCTGCAGAATCCGGAGAGATTCCTTTACCCTCTATATCTACGCATCCGATCTCAGCAAAGTCCTGACCACCCATGATGTTACCTGGATGAGAAGAGACAGTTTATGCCGGGATCAGTATGTAACAGAACAGCCGGAAGAAGTTCCATCAATGCCGGTCAAAACCCGGATCTTTCAGATAGAGCCACCCAAACAGCACTCCGGATTTGAAAAATTCAACTTTGAGGAGGGCCTGTGGGATGAATGAATCAATACTTGAAAGAATCCAGTCCAGTGCAAAGGCACTGAAGATCGATCTTTATACAGCAGAACTGGCCAGCTATGCCGATGAAAAAGAACTTACGCCGGAAGCTCTGGAGGCAGTCTGCGGAGTTTTTGAATACCTGGAGCAGAAAAAATACGACTCCATGGTCCATACAATGCTAAAACTGAGCAAGCTTCCTATGAATGAGCCGAAAACCTTTGAGAGATTTGATTTCAGCCGGCTCCATGGGAAGCATGTGCAGTCACTGAAGAACCTCTCTTCTCTCTCTGCTCTGTATGCAAGAAAAAATCTGGCATTTATTGGACCGCAGGGTGTAGGCAAAACTCATCTGGCCATGGCTTTTGGTCGGGAATGCTGCCTGAAAGGATACAAGACCTATTTCTTAAGGGCAAGCGAACTTAATCAAAAACTGACGGATGCAAGAAAACACGGCCGGGAGGGCGCTGTCATCAACGGGCTGGTAAAGCCTTCCTGCCTGATCATTGATGAGATCGGAAGATGTGTGTTCGACAAGGAGAACACACGCATGTTCTTTGATGTGATTGACCGCCGCTATAATAAAGATGGTCCCAGTACCATGATTTTTACCAGCAACAAGACACCAAACCAGTGAGGCGAATATTTCAGCGAAGATGATACACTGCTTTGTTCTTTAGACCGTTTTTTTGATGATGCCACGGTATTTATGATCAAAGGGGACAGTTACCGGGGACGCAAGCTGGAAACACTTGGTCTTGAGGCTGGTATCGCAAAACATACGGAGTATAAAAATGCATAACTGTTAATAACATACATGATGCATTGGCAATTTTAAATTGACTGAGATTGGCGTTTTTAATCCGACTCTGAATGGCGAAAATCGCCCGATGCTAACACGGCTAATTATATAGAGGTGGGACCGATGGAGGAATTCTGCCTGATGACGGATCGTGCATCTGTTATGTGCCGCCGGGCTATGAGGAAAGCGGGGAGGACTATCCGGTGCTGTACCTGTAGCACGGCTTCGGGGAGAATGAAAGAGGATGGGTTTGGCAGGGAAAGGTGAAACCATATCATGGACAACCTTCTGTCAGAAAAAAGGCCGTTCCCATGCTGATCGTGATGGCAAACGGCATGGTGATGACAGAATCCGATCTTGGGAAGATCCAACTGCGGAACGAGCTGTTTCTGGAAGAACTGACGCAGGATCTCATCCCCTTCGTCGAACAGAAATACCGGGTAAAAAAAGACCGGCAGCACCGGACCATGGCGGGACTTCCCATGGGCTCCATGCAGACCATCATGCTGATCGGAAAGCATCCGGAGCTGTTTGCCTGGGGCGGCCTGTTTTCCGTTTTTTTACATAACCTGGTTGGAAAACAGCCGGACAACAGCCATCTGGAGAATATCAGATAGCCGGAATTTTTTCAGAACATGAGCCTGCTGTTCAGCGGCATGGGCAGACAGGACGGCTTCTGGAAAAGCTTGGAAGAGGACGACGCCTTCTGTGAGAAATACGGCATGAAATGCGTTCGCCGGGAATACGAGGGCGGTCATGACTGGAATGTGTGGAGAAAATACGTCCATGATTTCCTGCCGATGCTGTTCGTCTGACAGACGGGGCGGAAATCGGCCCGGCGAAGGGGGCAGTTCCGGCTTCCGGCGCTGTTTGCGCCAGGGCCGTCCGCCCATTTGCGCTTCCCCTGAACAGGAAACCAAATGGTTCCGCATGGATATGCCGCACGGGCTTGTGCAGCATATCCGCACCTATCATCCTTTTACGGAACCGATCATGACGCCCTTTACGAAATGCTTCTGGACGAAGGGATAAATACACATCAGCGGCAGCGTTGAGACGACGATGATCACGTATTTCAGGGTGTCCGCAAGCCCCTGGATGGCCGCCGCAGTCTCCGGATCCATATTCGAGGAGTCGAATTTGCTGCTCAGGAGGATCTCCCGCAGAAACAACTGCAGCGGATATAAATCTTTGTTTGTCAGGTACAAAAAGGCGTTGAAATAATCATTCCACTGCCCGACCGCATAATACATGGCGATGACCGCTATGATCGGCTTGGAAAGAGGCAAAACAAAACTGACAAAATACCGGGCCGGCGTACAGCCGTCCACGCGGGTGGATTCCTCCAGCTCAACAGGGATCGATGTTTCCACAAAATTCCGGATGATGATGACGTTATAAAAGCTTACTGCCGCAGGCAGCAGAATGGACCATACGGTATTCAGTATTTTCAGATCCCGGATCACGATATAGGTGGGGATCATGCCCCCGTTAAAGATCATGGTAAACAGGAACAGCTTGTTGAAGAACCTTCGCCCGGAAAACCTGCGCTGCGCCAGCGGATAGGCGCAGAACATGGAGAGCGTCACGCTGATCGCTGTACCCGCGATCGTGTAGAAGACCGTATTGCGATAGCCCAGCCAGACGCTGTCATATTTCAGGACCGTGCGGTAATTTTCCAATGTAAGATCCACCGGCCAGAGAAGGACCCGCCCGGCATTCACCGCCTTGCTGGAAGAAAAAGACGCTGCCACGACGTTTAACAGCGGCACCAGAACAATGACTGCCGCCAGGGTTACGAGGGTGATGGCAACAATATTGAAGATCCTGTCGTCCCGCCCCTCGCGGGAATGTTTTTTTCGAATTGTGTTTGCTTTCTGCATCATTTCCCTCCTCTCACCACAGGCTGGTTTCCGTGAGACGCCTCCCCGCCAGATTGGCAAGGAACAGAAGCACCAGATTCAGCACGGCATTGAACAGATCGATGGCGGTCGCGTAGGAAAAATCGCTGACCGTGGTGCCGGACAGACCGATCCGGTATACGTAGGTGGATATCAGCTCGGAATACTCCAGGTTCAGGCTGTTCTGCATCAGGAAAGCTTTCTCAAAGCCGACGGACATGATGCGCCCCATTCCCATCACGGTCAGGATCACGATCGTGGGGGTCAGATAGGGCAGATCCACATGCCATATCCTCTGAAGCCTGGAGGCCCCGTCCAATTGGGCGGCTTCATGCAGTCCCGCGTCCACTCCCGACAGAGTCGCTATGTAAATGATGGCGTTCCATCCGAAATTCTGCCAGATAGAGCTCCATACATACAGATGCCGGAAGGCTTTGGGATTTCCGAAAATATCCGGAGGGTATTCCCCAAAAAAATTTTCATACAGGATTCCGTAAAGGCCGATCCTGTTATTGAAAAGCTGCATCAGGATACCCACCAGCACGACCACCGAGATGAAATGGGGCAGGGTGACGATGGTCTGCGTGACCTTTTTAAAACGCGGCTTTTCAATCGCGTTGTAGATCAGCGCAAAAGCAAGGGGGATGATGGTATTCATGGAAAAGCCGTAAACGGACAGGAGGAAGGTGTTTTTTACCACCCTTTCAAACTGATAGGATTGGATAAATTTGATTACATTTTCCATTCCCACCCAGGGGCTGTTCCAGATACCGCCCCTGGGCGTATAGTCCCGGAACGCGATCTGCAGGCCTGCCATGGGGAAAAATTTGAAAATGATAAAATAAGCGAGGGGGAGCAGTATGAACAGATAATACTGCCAGTCCCTCCTGATGACGGTTTTTATTTTTTGTAATTTCATACGCCCCTCCTGATTATAGGAAACGGCCTCACAGGAGGCCATTTCCCGACCTATACATCTTTATTTGTACATGCGGTCATACGCTGTCTGGACTACCTCAAGATATTGGCTGAGCCCGATGTTGTCGATTTCCGCAAGATAGTTGTCCCAATCCGCGTCAATATCCCTGGAGCCGGTCACAAAGCTGGCCATGCTTTCATTCACATAGGTATTCAGCACGGATTCGATCTCCGCGATGGCATCCGACTCATCCGTCGTATAGATCAGCTTTGGGATCACTTCCGCAGGCTGATGGCCGGCAGTCTGATAGAGAGAGTTCGCATCATTTAAAATCTCTGTATATTTATCTGCTCTGCCGGCAAGGGTGCCCACGCCGTTTGCGATTCCATACTGACGCACATACGGTCCGGTCTGTCTCCAGCTTCCGTTCGACACTTCCGTGCCGGCCCAGAAAGCGGCGTCATCGTATGCGACGATGGACAGGTCAAACCCTTCCACAGAGGGTACATAATCGGAGATATTCTCCACGTTCTCCGCGTAATCCCAGTTCACGCCTTCTTCGCCCCAGCGCTGGCTGATGCCGATGTACTCGCTGCTCAGCAGATCGCCGATGCGGAAAGCTGCCTCTGGATTGCTGCAGTTGGAGGTAACCACCATTGTGATGTTTGCAACAGAGGGCGCATAAATGGAATAGTTTATCCCTTCCGGGCCGGTCAGCGTGTCGATGCAGATGTAATCTGTCTGCCGGTCAGTGCCTGATTCCACCATAGAGGCAGCGGCATAGACGAAGGAGAATACGGTGGGATCATCGCTATTGATCAGTGTCTTAAACTGTTCGTCGGACATGGTCAGGCTCTCCGGGGCGATCAATCCATCATCGAACATCTGCTTCAGGTATTTCAGGCCTTCCTTCCACTCATCCGTGGTATAGGCTACGGAAACGCTGCCGTCTTCCACCACTCTGTACTGGCTATCACCGGCATACGTAAACGCGCTCATCAAAGCCTTCCAATATGCAGAATACATTCCCACGGAACCCAGCATGCCGATTTCATCCTTCTTTCCATTTTCGTTTAAATCCGTCTCGGCAACCAGCTTCAGCAGTTCATAGAATTCTTCCGTCGTGGTGGGGACTTCCTGTCCCAGCGCCTCAAGCCAGGGCTGATAAATCCAGAGCTTACTAAAATACTCGTTTCCATAAGATTGATTATAGACTGCAACGCCATAGATATTTCCGTCCGGGGAAACGATCTGCTGGGTATAGTCCACCCCGGTCCGTTCCTTGGCTTCATTGATATTTACGGTAAGCTCCGGGTCATTATAATAGTCGGTCAGCGGGATGATGCTGCCCGCTTCCGCCCAGGACCATACAGCGGTATCGGTAAAGCCGCTGGAGAAAATGATATCGGGAAGCTCGTCCGGGCTGCCAGCGGTCAACGACATGTTTACCTTCGTCGTATAATCTTCAGAAGAGAGCGGGACCATTTCCAGATCATAGCCTGTCTGCTCCTCCAGATAAAGGGTCATGGCGTTCGTGTTCCAGTCTTCGATCCGGATATTATCGGGTACCCAGGCTGTCAGAGTAACGGTTCCCTCGTTGCCGTTATCATTGCTGTCAGTGTTATCGGAACTGTTGGAAGTTTCCATCGTATCAGACGTATTATTGTACCGGTCTGCACTGTTGCTGGTATTGTTATTAGTAACATTGCTTTCTCCGCATGCGGAGAGTGGTAAGACCACAAATGCCATGCTTAAAAGGAATGTGACCATTTTAAGTCCCTTTTTCATTACTTAATACCCCTTTCATAAATTTATTTTACAGACGTCTGATACTGCTAATATATTTGCTGGGTCATCCGCCCACAAGCGGAAATAAGGAAAGACAGGGTATTTTTCTTATTTTCCGCATTTTCTTTTTTTCATTTTATCCTTATTCAGGCTGTTCCGACGCTATTTTGTGTGCAAATTGCTGTCTTTATTTGTCAAAGCTTTTTTTTTTTGGTATGATAAGGATGTAGCAATGCAAGATGCCTAGAGGAGTGAAAATGATGAAGTTAAGTTATACCACGGCCATCAAAATACACCATTTGAGAAGCATCGCTAATTATTTACTTATTTTCGCCGTTTTATCCAATCTCTTATATGTTCCGTGCTATTTCTACATGCGCCAGATCAACCGTTCCAATATTATCGTTCATTATCAGGAGAATCTGAACAGCGGTATGCAGATCATGGACGCTTCTATTGAATCGGCTTTTGCTTTTAGTATTCTTCTATCAGAAGACGAAGCCTATAAAAAAATTTACTACAGTAATCCTGACATCGATAGTGACATGCTCAATGATCTTCGTCAGATTATGAGGACTTATACGACGCTTCCTTACAGTTTTATTTCCAATTACGGATTGCTCCAAAATGGCAGCCTTCTTTTCACGAAAAGCCATGTTTTCTTTTCCCGGGAATATCTCACATCGGATTACTATTTCCGTTGTGATAACGAGGATTATTTTGATAAATTTACGAATGCATACTGCTTCCTTCCTGCTGAGCACTTTACCTTGGCCCCCATGGAAAGCTATGATGCGGTGACCTTGGGGTATCGTTGTTCGGCGAGTAAGGATATCTATTTTTTTGTTCTCTATCCCGTACAGGAGTTGTTATCTCTTTTTGTCAGCAATGAGGTTGCGGACACCAGCAATATTGCGGTCTATTTTGGAGATACTTTGTTATTTTCCAGCGAAAATCTGTCGGATGACAGGTTTGAACGACTGATAGCTTCCAGCAGTGCCAGCCCGGAGCTTCGCGTGGAGTTGCAGCTGTCAGACCGCTTTATTGATGCAGATCTGACTGGTTTTAAACATTTGGTGCAGATTTTTCTGATCACTATTTTGCTGACCATGTGCCTGTGGGTGGCACTTTTTTCTTGGAGAATGGCCACCCCCTTCAATAAGATCAGTAAGACTATGTGCGAAGCCGGAAATTTTTCCATGGAGTTCTCTGCAGGAAACTCCATTGATATCATGGTAGAGAGCATCCGGAAAATGGGGATAAAATTATCGGATTATGAAAAGGTCATTGAGTTGCAAAAGGAAAACAACCGGATGCATCTTCTGGAAAAGGCGCTCTACCGAGGCCTGTATGATGAGGCTTCACGTCACTCTTTTGTCGAAGCTTTCCCGGACTTTCCTGCCCACTGGCAACTGGTACTGATTCAGTATATAGCCAATGTTACTGTCGTGGAAATGGACTCCATACAGCTTCTGCTGACCCATTACTTTCAGCAGTCCTTAGCGGATATCATCCTGCTTTCTTACAGTCAGGACAGCCTGCTTGCGTTCTTTCCCGTAAAGAAAGGCATTCTTCTGTCTGACGAACTGGAAGACAGGCGAAATGAGATTCAGGAACAATATCCGATTTCCATCAGCTTTGTGACAAGCCGGATATATGACAGCTATAACAGCCTACCGGACGCTTTGCAGGAGCTTGAATATGCGTCATTTGCACAGCAGCAGCTTTCTTCCGCCGACCTGCAGGCGAATCTGCCGATCTCGATCCAGCAGCTCCAGACCATTTATCTCGCTTTATCAAATGGCGATGAACAGATGGCTGTCTCTGCGTTAAGAAGCAGCTTTTCGAGTCCTTCGGATGGGAGCATGGCAAAGTATACACATCAGATGATCGCCTATACCCTCACCAGGATCAAGATTGAAAACAATATCTTGGATGTCCCTATTCCGACTTTTAACAAGGAGAATGCCGTCCATCTGTTTGAAGTGGAATTTCCCCGGTGCTTCGCGCAGATTATAGCCAGGCTGAATGAACAGCATGACAGTCAGATGCGTAGCTTGGATAAGGGTATCTTTGCTTTTATTAATGACAATATCGGAAACCAGCAGTTGTGCATCTCCATGGTCACGGATCAATTCCATATTTCTGCGCCCACCCTTCAAAAGCGCATACACGCCTGTGTGGGGAAAACATTCTCCGCGTATGTGGAAGAGCTTCGCATGAAGAGGGCGCACCAGATGCTCCATGAGTCGGATCTGCCCATACAGGAGATAGCCAGAGCTGTGGGATACACCAACGCAAATTCATTTTATAAAGCATATAAACGCCATTATGGTGAAGCGCCGCGTTCCACCAGACAGAACGCTGTGACATGGGAGGATTGAAGATGAAAAAGTCAGTACAGGAGGAAAAGATGCAGCAGTTTCTGCCGTAAGGAACTGCGGAAAGCCGGAGGAGCTGGGAGCGCTTCTCTGGCGGGTGATCGAGCTGTACGCCGAAGAACCTTTTTTACCAGCAAAAAGATTCCCTTTACTTATACCGTAAAGGGGCGGGACCTGTTCTGTGACTGGAAGGAGATGTCGATCTCGGAGGCCACGGTGGTGTGCGCTTATGAAAAGATCCGGGAGGCGAAGGCAGTGGGAGACCCGACCAAGGGGCCTAAGAAGCTCTGTATGTTCGGCGCACCCTATATCTGGGGAATCCTCAAGGGAACGGGACTGACCGGGCTGGAGGAGGAAGAGGGAGGAGATTGACTGCGTCTTGTGACTATTGTTTTTCATTTTGTGGAAATCAAACATAAGTTGCTCAGCGGCAAGACGATCAAAACGTCCGCTTGGGATTCCGGCAGGTGGAGGAAAACCATTTCATGGAGAACATCATCTATAGCGAACTCAGGATCCGGGGCTGACATGTTGATGCAGGCGTTATTGAACATGACGGCACCGGCAGGGACGGAAAGCTGGAAAAGAAACAGTTGAAAGTTGACTCCCGAATTTTCAGACGTTGATATCATGCTTTTAGTCTCTATGCCAGAAGATTAGATAAAGGAGATATCTGATCAGGTCATCGATCTTGCGTTTGACTATATGCAGAAGTATGGAGTCGATATTTCCCCGGTGATAACGAACACGGATCAATAAAACACAGGTTCTTCTTTGAGCATAGCGGCGCAGGATATCGAGGCACTGGTGGATCTGACGGCCTATCCGGTTTATGTGGGATTTACGGACGGAAGCGTGAGCGCGGCGTCCAGAGAAGAATTTGTGGCGCTTGGGACGGAGCGCAATTTTACCCTGGAACTGGTGGAATCCGTGGAAAATGCGGTCCTGAGTAGCCTTTCTCCCAGCATGACGGGATTTGTCCTGTCGGCTGACAGCAGGACGAACCTTATCTTCGGAGTGGTGGACGGTGCGTTCGCCATCCAGGGAATAAATTTCTGATCATTCATGTTCACGGATTCTCCCACAAAAGGCTCATCTGCTTCTTGTACTGCATGGGCGTGCAGGAGGTTTCCCGCTTGAACACATAGGTCATATAGGACTGGGAGGAAAAACCGCAGTCCAGAGCGATCTGGAAAAAGGGTTTGTTTGTCGTGGTCAGCAGGAACTTGACGGTGCTGATGCGTTTGCTGAGCAGATAGCCGTGGGGGGTCTGCCCGGTAGCCGTGACAAAAAGATTGTGAAAATAAATTTTGCTTAGATGGACATGGTTCGCAATATCGGAAAGCGTGATGTCCCGGGTGTAGTTGGAGTCGATGTAGTCCAAGGCTCTCTGTATCACCCGGGCATTTTCATGCCGGTGGGTTGTGCCCTTGGCGTTTATCTGGGCGTCTTTTACCAGGATGGATACGATATCTAAAAATTTGGAGGTAGTGCTGATCCACTGGTTCCAGTCCGGAAGGACATAGGCGGAGATCAGATCGCAGAACGCTTTTTTCAATTTGGAGGAATCGGACGGCGTATAGAAGTCCGCAACCGTGTTCAGCATGGAAGCAAGCTCGCCGTCTTCCACGATAACATGGATGTAATAGCATCGATAGGGCAGGTCTGTATGCCGGAGCTGCCCTGGCTTTGCGCAGATGATGCAGCCTTTTCTGATCGGATAGGTCTGCTTGTCGATATGGGAATATCCTCCGTCTTCAAATACTAATTCAATTTCGTACATGAATACCTTCCGCAGCCTGGTGGAAGGTACATTCTTATGGATCAGAGACGCGTCATATAAACCGGTATTAACAATCTGGGGCATGATACGCATAATTCTTTTCCTCATTTGATACAGTAATATTTCTACAAAATAAAATAACATTTTACCTATCGACTGTCAAGTTGTCGTGATAAAATACCTGCAAGGAGGTGAGGTTAATGCAAATTGTATGGATGGGACAGGCGGGACTGCTGATCGATACAGGAAATATTAAGATTATGGTAGATCCGTATCTGTCAGACAGCGTTGCCAAAGTCAATCCCCAAAATTGGAGGCGCGTGCCGGTGGATGAGGCATTTTTCAGGAAAGATCCGGATATGATCGTGATCACGCACAGTCATCTGGACCATCTCGATCCGGAAACGCTTTCAAGACTTCTGGATACGCCAAAAGCGGTGACGCTTCTTGCGCCCTATGATGCGTGGCAGGAGGCGCGGAAATTCGGGGGAAACCATAATTATGTGATGTTTAACAGGGGGACCGTCTGGACGCAGGATGGACTGATCTTTACGGCGGTGAAGGCGGAACATTCTGACCTGACGGCAATCGGCTTTGTGCTGGACGACGGCGTACAGAAAATATACATAACAGGCGATACGCTGTACAACAAGGAAATTTTTGGTGATCTGCCGGAAGATATTGACGCGGTATTTTTACCGATCAACGGTGTTGGAAACAACATGAACATCGCCGATGCGAAGCGTTTTGCCCGCAAGATTGGAGCAAAGAAAGCGGTTCCGATACACTGGGGGCTGTTCGATGAGATCGACCCTGCGGGCTTCGATCTGGAAAACGCGATGATTCCAACGATATACGGGGAGGTTAAGCTTCAATGAAAGTGACGGATATCAAGCCCTTTGTGGTGGACTGCTTTCGCACGAACTGGGTGTTCGTCAAGGTTTATACCGACGAGGGGATCGACGGCGTGGGGGAGGCAACGCTGGAATATAAGGAAAAGGCGCTGCTGGGGGCTCTGGAACACATCAAGGAATACCTGGTCGGCAAGAACCCGATGGACATTGAAGCGCACTGGCACAGCATTTACCGCGACGCGTACTGGCGCGGGGGCGCGGTGCTGATGTCCGCCCTGTCCGCAGTGGAAATGGCGCTGTGGGACATCCTGGGAAAGCATCTGAGTGTGCCGGTTTATCAGTTTCTGGGCGGCAGGGTCAATGATAAAGTGAGGATTTATGTCAACGGATGGTTTTCAGGGGCCAAAACGCCGGAAGAATTTGGGAAAAAGGCAAAGATCGCCGTACAGCGCGGAGTCACCGCGATGAAATGGGATCCGTTCGGTAAGGCATATCTGGACATTTCCAACAGGGAACTGGATACAGCGCTGGAATGCGTGGCAGAAGTGCGCAGTGCGGTTGGGGATTCGGTGGACCTGCTGATCGAGGGACATGGCAGATTTAATATTCCGACAGCCATCAAGATCGCAAAGGAGCTGGAGCAGTTTGGCCCGATGTTCTTTGAAGAACCGGTCCCTCCGGACAGTCTGGACGCGCTGAAGGAGGTGCGCGACAAATCTCCCGTGGCGATCGCCGCTGGGGAACGGCTGTATACCCGCTGGGATTACCGGAAAATGTTCGATCTGATGGCGGCAGATTATATCCAGCCCGATATCTCCCATGCGGGGGGGATCATGGAGCTCAAAAAGATAGCGGCTGAGGCGGAGAGCAGATATATCCCCTTTGCACCGCACAATCCATCCGGCCCTGTGGCGAATGCGGCGACGCTTCAGCTTGCAGCAAGCTGCTCCAACTTCTGTATCCTGGAGATCATGTATTCCGATGTGGTATATCGGAAGGATATCACCACGGAAAGCCTGGAATACAAAGATGGATTTATGAAGATACCCGACAATCCCGGCCTCGGCATTGAGATTAACGAGGAGGAATGCGCGAAATACCCGTACAGACCGCACACCCTGCGGCATTATACGGGAGCGCTGACGGACATCCGTCCGCCGGAAACAGCCTTTTATTTTTAAAAAAGAGGGAGACATTATGAGTCAGTCAGTATTTATTACGGGCGCAACGGTCAATACGGGAAGAGGGATCGCGGAAAGATTCGCAAAGGAGGGCTACAGCCTTTTTCTCGGGAGCAGAAGCGCCGAAAGAGCGGAAAGCACCGCAAAGGAAATGTCGGAAAAATATGGGGTATTCGCCAAAGGCTATGGGATGAAGGTGTTTGACGAAGAAAATGTGAAAGAGGTTTTCACGGATATCAAAAAAGAAGGGTATTCCATCGACTGCCTGGTGCTGAATGCGGCAAATCTCGGGCTCCTTCAGAAGTTTTTTGAAGTCCCCATAGAGGAGTTTATGGATGTGATCAACACGAACGTCGGGTGGAATTTCATGCTGTCCCGTCAGGCGGCCCTCCAGATGAGGGAAAAGGGCGGCGGCTCCATCGTGTTTGTCAATTCCAACACGGCGTACCGGGCGATCCCGGACCGGATCTCCTACAGCGCCTCAAAAAGCGGCGCACTGGGCATGATGCGGGCGCTGGCGCTGGATCTGGGGAAATATAACATCCGGGTCAACGCAGTCCTTCCGGGCATGATCAAGACCGACCGGTGGGAGAATGATTTCAACCATTGCAGAGAAGCACTTTCCAATTACACACCGTTGGGGGATATTGCGGATTTTGAGGATATCGCCAATGCGGTTTACTATTTTGGAAGCGGGATGTCGAAGAACACAACCGGCGCGGAGCTTGTGGTGGACGGCGGCAACATGATCCAGCTTTATCCGATCATTGACGAGAATAGGTAATTGCGAAACAGGTTTACAATCTTGATTTCAGTGAGGCAAAGATCTGGTATGACCGGATTTTCAGGAGGTGGATGTGAATAACAGGATTTTGAGACATGAAAACAAAGCAGAGAGGGAT
>OJJF01000531.1_pt1 | contig 13973 bp, 15 predicted proteins | sample 1596121 | NCBI WGS metagenome assembly OJJF01 (sample SAMEA4350135, study PRJEB24818) | metagenome | biome: human; feature: gut; material: faeces | place: Denmark | collected 2013-09 | reverse complement strand
AGCAGAGAAAAAGGCAGAAAAACCACATCTGTATTTCAAAAATGATAATAAATCCGAAAAAAAGCTGGGAAAAGAATGGGCTGTTTTGGATGGGACAAGAGGAGTGTTTTGAATGGCACTTGAACAAAGTAATTCCAATTAATTGGAATTAATCGGAGTTTTTGGCTTTCAGAAATGGGAATTAATCCAAGAATTTGGCTTTTTTAGACCAAAAACTTGAATTAAATCCAAAAACTCGGATTAATTAGAGCCAAAAATTAAGATTAATTCGATTTAATCCGAGAATTTGGCTACCAAAAATTAAGATTAATTCGGAATTAATTGGAGTTTTTGGCTTTGGGTATGGATTTTATTGAGTTGGGATTAATTCATTCACTGACAAAAATACAAAAGGAGTGAATGGAATGGACAAATTAGGCAAGAAACGCAGAGACATTAGTTTTCGTAGTATCAAGAATCAGAAGGTGGTATGTGTCCACAGCCGTGAGGCTAGGGAGTATGCAAGGATTCTGGAATTGGACGAAAATGTGTTGAATTATGAAGCCTGTCAAAGTTTGGACAGAGAGAGGTATCAGTTTGTAAGCACGGTTGATATTCGGAAAGATTATTTTGACGTTGAGTGGGCCACGGATTTTGTGTTGCACTTTGCAGATGGTTCCATCGGAATCCGGGAGATTGTAACAGAAGCCATGTTATCAAAGAGAGCCAATGTTGAAAAGCTGGAATTTTCAAGACGCTACTGGTCCTCGTCTGAATCTGTTAAGGATTGGAAGATTGTCATTATGGAGAAAGGAGCGTAAGGACTATGTTTGTTGATGTGTCAGGAGAAGTGTTTAAGGTTGTGTTAAAGGAAAACAATGGAGCGTGGCTTGTATCATACGAAAATCCCTGTATGCCAAAATTTGTATCAGAGCAGGAACTAAGGGCATATCCCATTATAGAACCGCCGGAGGAATATCTAAAATACATAGACAAGCAGAAGAATCTTACAGACGGACAGAGAAAGAGACTACATATAATTGCAGAACTGGTGGACAGCGAAATTTACATTACTGATAAAAAAATTCGCAATCAAAAGGTTAAGGAGATTGCAGATAGAGAGCAAACAACAGTGAGGCGAATCCAGAAACTTTATTTCCGCCACCTTGCAGGACGTTCTCTTGTGGAGGAACGGCAGATACCGGAAAAACCACAGACACAGGAACAGAAAGACTTTACGTGGGCGGTCGATACTTTTTATTACTCCGCTAAAAAAATGTCTCTAAGAAGCGCTTATGACCTTATGTTGCTATCCAGATACACGGATCAGGACGGACACCTGATGGAGAATCACCCAAGCTGGCACTCATTCCGTCATTTCTTTTATGAGGGCGGCTATCATGCAAAATCTAGAAATACGATTGCCAGAAATGGACTTACAGACTACCAGAGAAACAAGCGCCCTCTGTTTGGAACTGCTATGGATTGGAAAGACAAGATAGGTGCGTTTCAAATGGACGCAACCCAAGCCGATATTTACCTTGTATCAAGACTTGATAAGTCAGCAGTAATCGGACGTCCTAATATCTACATGGCAGTTGATACCGCTACACAGCTAATCGCTGGAATTTATGTGGGATTGGACGCTGGAGAGCAGGCGGTGATTAACTGTCTTGCAAATGCGGCTATGGATAAGGTTGAGTTTTGCAGTCAGTACGGGATTGAGATTAAAGCGGACGAGTGGCCGAACACGGGCCTGCCGGGTGAAATTATCACAGACAAGGGAAAAGAGTTCATCGGAAGCCGAATGGAAGAACTTGCTATGAAATACGGGATTGAGTTTGAATCCCTGCCACCTTTCAGACCGGACGGAAAAAGTTTGGTAGAAAAGTCCTTTGATCTCATTCAACAGAAGTACAAGCCAACCCTAAGAGGGAAAGGAGTGATTGAACCGGACGCACAGGAACGGTGGGCGGTGGATTATAGAAGTCAAGCTGTTTTGACTTTAGAGGATTTTACAAAGGTTGTGATCCATTGTGTGTTATATCTTAACAGTTGCCGTATTATTCAAAACTCACAGATAGGAGAAGCTACACCTGTTGCCACTGGACTTTGGAAATGGTATGAGGAACAGGGACAGTCTATGGTGATTCCGGTAAGTGGAGAAACTTTGTATCAGTTTGGACTTCCAAGAAAGAACATCACTCTTTCAAGAAAAGGAATCAGTAATCAGGGACTTTGGTATGTGTCAGCCGAGTATAAAAAACTCCTGGAGAGGAAAAAGATTGGCGATACAGTCCAGATTGCATATGACCCGGAAAACGTCAGTCAGGTGTATTTGGTTGATGGAATGGAGTATCTGCCTTTTGAACTGGCAAGCTATTGTAAACAGTATGCGGGTGCTACCCAGACCGAGTGCCAGATTGAAAAGGACAAGCACAAAGCAAGCCTTAAAGAGTTGGAACGCCTGGACACAGAGGGAAGAATCAAGGTTTTGCAAAATATTCAAGCAATCGTTGGACAGGCAGAATATGCAGACAAAGATAAGATTGACGGTACAGTAATCCAGAACAACCGCAGGAGGGAATTAGCATGATGAAATATAGAGATAGCCACACGAATACAGTCGCAGCCGAGTATGACAAAGAGCAGGGCAATCCTTTTCTGGAAGCCCTGCCGGAATTATTAGGAAAAACGGAGTTTACGGAACGTATGGAAAGTGAAATACATTTTCCATATGATTTGAATAAGAAAACACCACAGGAGCGGAGAACGTATTTAACGGAGCTGTCAACGTGGTTTCAGCCCATGGATTATATGTATTCCCTTTATGATATGCTTTACAGGGCAATGGCAACCACTTACCAGACAAAGACGGTTGTTGAATCTGTTAAGCAGTTAAATGAGATTTACATGGATTTTCGCACAGGGAAAGAAAGAACTTTGAGCTATTCTACACAAGCCTATAGTGGTGCCGTTTTGGGAGTGCCCGGAATCGGTAAAACCTCTACCATACAAAGGTGTCTAAGCACCATGCCGCAAGTGATAGTTCATACCAAGTATAAGGAACAGCCCTTTTATACCAAGCAGATCAACTATCTGATTGTGGAGTGTCCAAGTGATTGTTCTGTAAAAACCCTTGCTTTTAATATCCTGTCAGCGATTGACAGAGCCATTGGTTCGGAATATTTCACACAGGCAGCTAACCAGAGTATAGCCGCAAGTGCAATCAGTACGAAGCTTAAAATAATCTGCATGAATCACCACATAGGGCTAATAGTGATTGACGAGATACAAAACGCAATCCAGACCGCTACAAGGAATAAGCAGACACGACCGCTTATTAAATTTCTTGTAGAGCTGACAAATGAAACGAGTACAGGGATTTGTTTTTGTGGGACGTTGGAAGCCGAGGAATTATTTTTAAAACAGGAACATTTAAAACGTAGAACCAGAGGACTTAGGCTTTTACCATTGAAATATGACATGACATATCGTAAATTTATCACCACTCTGTTTGAGTATCAGGCAACCCTACAAAAAGCGGAACTCACAGAAAAGCTGATGAAACAGATATATGACTTGTCTGCCGGGATTCCTGCATATATCGTAAAAATATTTCAAGAGGCACAGACACAGGCAATTCTTTCAGGCAAGGAGAAAATCACATATGAAGCGATTAAACAGGCCGTGTCTATTTTAGGAATTGAGGTTTCAAAGGTATTCAGTCGAGGTGGAACTTCCATTTCAGATTTTACCGTGGAACCATGTGAGTTAGAGGTAATTGGCATTGATGATGGTACAGAAGAATTAGCAGTTGAAGTGGAATGTGAAGTGGTTGAGGAATCGAAGGTGATTACATTACCAATACTTCCAGAACAGGAACCAGTTGAACAGCTAAGGGAAGAACCAGAACCACTTCCAGAAGTCACAGAACAGCCCATAAAGCGGTTTTACGCCAGTCAGCGAGGGAGAAAACAGGTAGAACGTGACAAGGCCGACCTGGTGCAAATATGGAAGCAACAGGAATCAGCGGAATATCTGATAAAACAATTAGAAATATTTCAAATGGCAGAACGGAGGTGCTTTTAATGCTACAGTATTTTCCGACACCCTACCCAGACGAATTATGGTATAGCGTGTTATGCAGATACCATATCAGAAGCGGAAACCCTAACAGTGCGGTAACATTCCGTGAATTATTTGGTAAGGATCACGCCGCTTTAGGAAGTTTCCTGCCAAACGGATTGATTTTTGATATAGCAAGTCAGCTACCAGAGGGAACTTTGGATATTGAATATATTGCATTGAATCACACACTTTTTAAATATGTGTTCCGGTTCCAATCTTTGGAGAATAAGAACAGTATTCTTGAAATGACGAAACATGGAAAGATTGATTTTCCTGTAAAAATATCGAAACCGTATGAATCCATGGAACTGAAATCCTGTCCTCTCTGTATGCAGGAAGATATGAAAAAGCATGGAGAAGCATACTGGCACTTAAGCCATCAGATACCATATGTATCAGTCTGTAAGAAGCATAAATGCCATCTGATAACCCGCCAGAGGGAATACAAGAATGAACTAAATAATAACTTTATTCTGCCGGATATAAACGACATGAATAGTGTGAATTATGACGTATCGGAAACAGAACTGGAATTTTCAAAAATGCTGACCGGATATTTAGACCTGCCATTAGAAGCCGGACCGACAGAGGGATATAGCAATCTTTATGAGGGATTATTAAATGCCGGGTATGGACTTGTCAGAAAGGATATGTATTACAGTATTGATTATAAAAGGTTATCCAAAGATTTATGTGACAAATACGGTGAAGAATTTATTGCACATTATTTTAGGAACCCACTATTAGGAGCAGCCCTGTGCGGTCAAATCCGGCGATGGCTGAAAAAGTACCCGGAACAATATGCGATTCTGGCAATGTTCATAGGACAGGAGCCGGAAGTGACATTCAGTTACACCAGAATTGAGAATGAAACGAATAAGCAATTTACAGAGTTGAGCAAAGCCCAAATAATCCGGTCAAAGAAGTTTGTAGCAGAGAAATTAGGTGTGAAAGAAATGCACCTCGATATTATTTCTCACAATTTAGGGATAAAACCATTCTGGGAGCAAAAGCCAAAGACAGATAATCCCAGAAATATTAAGCTGGCATTGAATCTTACAAAAGAGGAATGGGATTACATCAGTCAATGTGTGAACCAATTTGGATTTGCTAGCCCTTCCGGTTTTATCCGGTATTGTGTGGACGAAATGAAACGTAGGGAAAATGGCATAAAAGCCAGTTGAGATATAAAAATAAAAGTTGGGCTATCACAGAGGGTAGCCCATTTTTTATCGTATAGCAAGGTAAATTAAATCCTCGTTCCAATCTTTCAAACAAGGTTGCTGACGTTCAAGGTCTACCGGAAAGTGTTCCGCGAATTTGTTCCCTGGCTCGTCATTGTCAGTAGCAATCACAATCTTTCGCTGGTTCTCACTGTCTCCATTCTTACAAGTGGAAAACGTCTGAATTATATTTAATGCTACATTGGGTTTTAAACCGTTCATAGCGGCATAAATTGCATGTTCCGGTATTAACTCATAGAGACTGATTGCGTCAATGGGTGATTCACAAATGTAAAGTGGCATGGTAGCTGGGTATAGACTTCCTGCCTGCTCAATGAATTTTAATAAATCGGATTCAAATAAAAAATCCAGTGGAGAAAACCACCAAAAACCGCCTGGATTTTTTGTGTATTGGAGTTTAGGAAGCCCATCGGAGGATATGTTACGAAGGGAATAAAACTCCATGGATTCGTTGGCAAAGCAGACGAAATTCTCACCCAAGCCGGAAGCAGTGGCAGGGTACAGCTTGCCTGTTTTAATAAGGTTTTGAATCGTGTTAATGGAAATCCCGCGTTCGTTATGTAAATAATCGGTAATCAAATCTATGTGATCTGTTTCAATCGGTCGGAAAAAACGGCCTGTCTTTTTATGGAATCCACAATTAAATGCGGTCGTCTCTGGCTTGTCATAACTTTCCCTAGCGAAAGTAGACAATTCAAGCACAGCGTCACGCCAACGGTAGCCTTGATAATGTTCTAAATAATAAATGCTGTCCTGTACTTCTCCGGTGGAATAACGGCAATAAGAATCCGGGTAGAGCACTAAACTGTCATGTTCGGAATCGCGGACTCCATAGTTTGTAAACACCTTGTCAGGGTGGTTGATAAGCATGTAGTCAACGAGATTTGCTGACTTTGCCTGGTCGATAATGTCTTGTGATAAGCGATACTTTTTATACATTGAAATTCTCCTGTCTTACGTTTTTTTTGAGGGTTGGAACAGAGGGTAATATTGAGGAATCTATCTAATAGTATTATGTGGTGATTTAGCATTTTTGTTCAAATCGAGTTGTAAAAAAATGAAAGAAAATTTTAATTGTAGGACTATGGATACATCTATACTCTTGTATGATTTTGTTTACATAGAGCGGAGCAGACAGGGAGAAGTATCTAAAAGGGAGAGAACTATATACATAGAGCATAGCGAACTTTGAGAGAACGAACAGAGAGAAGAATCTACATAGAGCGGAGCAGACAGGGAGAGGTATCTAATAGAGAGAGAGAACAATCCTAGAGCTAATGCAATACAGATTTGTGACGAATCGGAAAAATCCTCTCGTCCCAATCTGTCGCTTGGCGAAAAAAAAAAATTAACAGACAGGGAAGCAGCACCTCCCTCATTTTTTTTGCGTCCAGCCTATACAAGCGCTTGTACAAGCGGTTGTATCTGTGCTTCTGCTCCTGGTAGTGGTGTCAACTCCTAAGATGTGTCAACTCAAAGAATCAGGTATCACCTCCCTGTTAATCGTTCTCTCCCAGAAAGCGTAAGCTCCTTAGAACGTGTAAGCTCCTAAGTTCGCATAAGCTCAAAGTCCTAATCAATATCACCTTAAAAATGCTATGCTCCCTGTACTTGATTAATAGACATAAGTAACACTAAATAAAAGGAATTAACTTGCAAATTGCCTTGAAACGTAGACAGGATAAGGGATTCCAGGTTTTTGCAGAGTAGGCAATTTACGACCCGGTTATCAGACAAAATTCCACCTATCACGGCTTAAAAATCCCTAAACAAATATAATGACAGACTGCCGCCTGTTTTTACCCTGAATCCGCAAAATTATTTTAAATAAATTTTCAAATTTTTTTGTACCAAACACGCTTGAACAGTCATTATAAAGGTATCTAAGTAAAGCAAAGGAGAATCGAATTTTATGAGAATACCGAAACCAATTAAATCATTACAAAGAGAAGATAGTTCTATCAAAGAAATTTTAACATCAGCCTATACACCAAAAAATTTTAGGCGGATTTTTCCGAACCAGACCTTTCCAGTGTTAAGCCTGTTTGCCAATAAACCAACACAAATTTTGTTGTATCTCATGGCAAATGCTGACAGTAACAACATGATTTATGCTACCTATAAAAGTATCATGGAGGATTGCAAAGTTACAGATAAAAAGACGGTTGCCAGAGTTTTAAAACAATTACAAGAGGCACAGGCTATTGTGGAGGTGTCCACCTCTCACTATATGCTTAACCCGGCTGTTATGCTCCAAGGCAACGATCAGAAGTTTGGCTTGTTGGCAGCCCAGTTTAACGATTTGCTAAGAGCAAAGTCAACCAAAGACAAAAAGAATCAGAGACAGGAGGAAGCATAAATGTGGGTAAGTGATGAACTGAAAGAACGGGCCAGACAGGTGAATTTAATCCAGTTCTTACAAGAAAGACACCCGGAATTGATATTTAAACGAAATTCCGGTGAGTATGCTTATACAAAGCGAAAGTGTATCACTTTTTTCAAGGGTAGAGACGGAGTTTACCGTTATTGCGACCACGGAAAACGGGAGCAAGGAGACTGGGATTACAGCGGTGACGGAATGGCATTTTTAGTGAATTATGTTGGAGGATATAATTTTACGAGTGCAGTTTCAGCATTAATCGACTTTGACAAAAAATAAAAATAATCATACATAAAATGACGCCAAGAGCGTCTTTTTCTTTGCAAAAAATCGGTGGTGCATAAGGGTAAGAACCTCCGTTTTAAGCCGTTTTTAACCACTTAACTGTCATAATACTATTAAGAGGGTAAATTTCAAGGAGGTAATTTTTATGTGGAAGATAGGACATTTTTATATCGTGCCGGAATCAGAAATGAGGGTAATTGACTGGTGGCTGACGCTGCTGGATTGGCACCGTGACAGGGATATTAAATTGCGGAGGGATTCAACCAATGAAGAAGCTGACAAAGAGGATTTATAGTATTCTGGCTTTTACGGGCCTGTGGCTGGTGCCGTTTGTATACATCATTATTAGTCAGGCATTCCCAACGGTGGAGACAAAAACACTTGTGATTATATCGCTGATTTTGGTTGCCTGGACTTCTTTTAACAATTTTTGGACGATTGCCTGTGAGGGAAAGCAGCTTGACGAGATAGGAATCGGTGACGGACTTATGATAGATACAGGCTTAAAAAAAGAATCGGCACAGAAGCGGGTTGCTATGTATCCAAAAGTACCGCCGGAACTGCTATCAAAGGAGCCAGAGGGAATTATTTTAGGCAAATACAAAGAGCGGTATGTCAGAATCCCTTTAAAGGACATTTACCACTATTGCATTTTGGGCGGTTCTGGTTCTGGTAAGACGAGTACAGTTTTATTGGACACCCTACTTGCCAATTTTGCAACAGGAAGAAATGCCTTCCAGACATTTTGTATCGATATAAAGGGCGAAATCAGTCAGAAGTCAACCTTCGCATATGACGAGAATGTGCTTATTGTGGATCCATCAGATCGTACTACGGTTGGCTGGGACGTATATTATCGGCTCCATGATAATCCAAGTGATGATTTAATCATAGAAGCCATCGAAGAAGTCAGTCAAGCCTTAATAATCAGCACGAATCCAAAGGACAATTTCTTCGTGGAGAATGCACGCACTATGTTTACGGGCCTGCTGGTGTATTATTTCAAACAGGGCGAAAGTTTCATTGATAGCGTGAATAAAATTCTTGAATCCGAAATCAAATCCCTAATAGCAGAGATAATCAAAAACAGTGAGCCATCAGACTTACATTACAAATATCTAGCGAAGTTCGCAGGTAAGGACGCCGAATCGGTTGAAGATTGTATGGTTGAATTAACAACCAGCTTATCAGTATTTTCAAAGTCCGATATAAAATTTTGTTTCCGTGACAACTACCAGAAAGCAAGTCCATACTCATTCAAAGAGGGAAAATCCGTGTTTCTCGCAATCCCGGAGTATATGTTGGAAAGTTATAAAGCCATCATGAGGTTATGCACCGTTCAAACGTTAAAGGAGTTAGAGCGTAGATCGGAAGAAGAAACCACTCCCATGTTGTTAATCATAGATGAATTTGCCCGTCTCGGTCGTATGGAGGGTATCTTCAATGCCCTCGCCACTTTAAGGTCAAAAAAGGTCATGGTAATGTTGGCTTTCCAAAGTTTAGCCCAGTGTGAAGTGATCTATTCTAAAGAGGAAACCCGTGTGCTCATGGAAAACTGTCGTATCAAAGCAATCTGTGAGGTGTCCGATCCGAACAGTGCTAAGGCGGTTCAGGATTGGTGTGGAAAATACCGGCACAAGAAGGAGACCCTTAACACGGGCAAGAACCGAAATAAATCATACACCTATGAGGATAAGTCGATTGTGGAGCCAGCCGATTTAATCACCCTGGTTAAAAAGGAAGAAGAAATATTAGTCGTTAGCGGAATCGGCTATCTCCGTCCAAAAAAATGTTACTATTTCAAAGACGAAAAACTCAAAGCCCTGGCTGATAAAGTCAAGGCACATAACAAACAAATCGAGGTACAAACCGATGGACGATAAAAAACAATTTTACAAAGAATTTTTGGAAGAGATGAAAAAAGCTATGGAATCAACAGATATTAAAGTCAGTGGAGATGATTTGAACTCTGGCACAGAACTCCCGGGTATCAACTTCCATCTCAATGATAATGTGATTATCCCGTCAGTTTATCCAGAAGTGCTATTTATAGAATATAAACACGGAATCCCGGTAGAGGATATCGTAATAGCTGAAAAATCAATGATTCTGGAAAAAGTTGCAGAGGCTTCTTCTTTTGATATGCATAATGCAGACCCAGAAGAAGTGGTAGGGAAAATCCGTGCAACCGTAGTGAATTATGATTCTGCCAAAGACTGGCTGAAAAACATGCCACATGATAAATTACTTGATGTAGCTGTTTATGCAAAGATTGATTTTGGTGCTGGTTGTGGGTTTAAAGTTGATAACAGTATGTTAGCAGATTTACATATGACTAAGGAAGAGCTTTTTAAGATAGCAAAAGAAAACGTACTTCGTGATCGGGAATTAATCAAAGTTGAAGAAATTGCACTGGATTACATATGCGAACATAGCATTAATGAAGATGAGATTCAGGATATAGCAGCTTTAGTCAAAATGCCATCTTACATCTTTGACTACCGCAACAAAGTAGAATCTGACGGAGCAGCCATCATATCAAGCCCAGGCACATTAAAACAAATCCATGAGAAGTTGGGTGATTTTTATATATTGCCGTGTTGTGTTGAGCAAGTTTTAATCGTTCCCAAGTCAGAGTGTAAAACTGAATTGCAGGACTTAGAAAAATTTGTTGCTGAAATGAGCCGCCGGGAAATCCCATTACAGGATCAGCTTTCAGTTCGTGTTTACGAGTTTGACGGAACTGTTTTAAAAATGGCGGGCAATAATCTGGCACTGGAAAAGGATAACATTACAGACACAATCAAACATCATAGGTTAAGATAAATTGATTTATTTTAAAATATTTTAATAAGAGGTACAAACAAATGAACAATAGAGAACAATTTTACAAAGAATTTTATTCCGCATTGGAAAAGGGAATGGAGCCAAGCGGCGGCCATCTAATAGAAATGGACATTCCCAAAAACAATGGTTCCGTGAAAGGTATCACAATCAAATTTGACAATATTGCCCTGGCACCCACGGTCAATCCAGACATCTATTATCAAGATTGGAAAGATGGACAGCTTATGAGTGATATTGTCTCCGGGATAAGGTCGGAACTTATTAAGACAGTGCCAGGTTTATCCCATTTTAACGTAGGTTGCATAAAACGGGATTCTGCCATCACCCACTTACATGCTGCCGTTGTTGGCTATGAAAACAACAAAGAGTGGCTGAAAGATATCCCACACGAAAGATTAGCAGACCTTGCAGTTTTTGCAAAATGGAAATTTGACAATGCTGATTCTGATTTGGTGGTTGCTTCAAAAATAACGGAACCGTTGCTGGCACAACTCCGGCTTACCAAAGAAGAAGCCTTAAAGATTGCAAAGGCCAATACAGCCAGAAGTGCGAGGTTTGAAAGCATGGACACAGTAATGAAAAATATGATGGAAGATGATGGAATGAATAGAGAACTGGCGGAAATGATGTTTCCCAAGCAGTCAACACCTCTTTCAGTTCTGTCGAATGAAAGCGGCATTGATGGAGCGGCATTAATTGCGTGCCCAGAAGTTTTAAAAGCAGTACAAAAGGAACTGGGAGAAGCTTTTTATATCCTACCCTCGTCAATCCATGAAACTCTGATATTACCTAAGTCATCGGCAGATGATGTAGAGGATTTAAAACAGATGGTGTCCAGTATTAACGAAGCAGAAGTTGCACCAGAGGACAGGTTATCAGATAACGTGTATGAGTTTGATGGACACAGCTTGATAATTGCCGGAACCGAACTAACCAAGGAGCACGATATATCAGATTCAATCGTATATCACAGAGGCAGATAGATATGAAACCATTAAAAGTTAGTTCAACTTTACATACAGAGCAGGAACATTTTTTACAAGAGTTTGAACCCACCCTAAAATCAGAAGTGGAGAAAATGGGCGGTCAACTTGAGGCGTTTTATTCCAGACATAATCCCGGAGTGGTTCAGGCATACTCTGTCAAATTTTCAGACAGCCCGGTTGCGGTTACTGTTTACCCGGAGCCACTTTATAAGCATTGGCAATCTGGTCTTGAAATGCCGGAACTGATCCAGTCGGTAATGCGTAGCGTGAAACGTGAGAGGCCATTGGACTTTTCGGATTTTGTCATTAAAAAAGAGTATGCGCCTACCCACTTAAAAGCCGGACTTATAAGAATTGAGGGTGCAGAGAATTGGCTACAGACTGTCCCTCATGAGCGTTATGGAGATTCTGCTATTGTGGCAGATTGGTATTTTAATGACGATGAAAAAATCACACTCCATACCAATATGCTCTCTGTCCTGCAAATGACAAAGGAAGAATTATTGGCACAGGCAAAGCTAAATTCCTCGTTGGAATTTCCAGCACTTAAAGCAACTAATAACCATACAGAAAAGAATATCAGCATAGGTGATATTCACCGTCACAGGAGGTAAATCAAAAATGAACTTACAGAAAAAACTTGATTTAATTGAACAATACAGAAACAGCATAAAATTCCTTTCCCATTCAAACAGAGGGATTGAATACACCGTGATGCCAGGCCCAAAGATTAAACCCGGTCTGGTTAAGTTGGAGGTGGATCATGGCAGAGAAGAAAGGACACAGCGATAAAATCAAGGAACTCACAAAGAAGCTGGAGGAAGGAATAAAAGAGGTGTTCACCTCTGGCAGATACCGTGAGTATCTATCCACTATGCAAAAATTTCACAGTTACAGTTATAACAATTCCATGCTGATTCTTTTACAAAAACCGGAGGCTTCTTATGTTGCAGGATATAAAACATGGGAGACTATGGAACGCCATGTTCGCAAAGGCGAAAAAGGGATTACAATTTTTGCACCATGTCCGTATAAGGCTAAAAAGGCAGTTGAGGTATATGATTCCAAAACGGGCCAGGTCAAGCGAGATATACATGGTAAGCCTGTGACGGAAGAAAAAGAAATCACCTATGCCAGCTTTAAGGCCATATCAATTTTTGATTACAGTCAGACAGAGGGAAAACCACTTCCAGAACTGGCACAGGAGTTAAAAGGTGAGATACCGGATTACATGGTATTAATGGATTCGATTCGTGAGGTTGCACCTGTCCCTATTAAATTTGAAATGTGGAATGAATCTAAGAAAGGCCATTATAATTTATCAAACAGGGAGATTGTTATAAAATCTGGTATGAGCGAGTTGCAGACAGTCAAGACCGCAATCCATGAGACAGCTCACAGTATATTACATAAGGATCAAGCTCATGTAAAGGATTCTGCCAGTATGGAAGTTGAGGCCGAAAGCGTGGCTTTTGTTGTCTGACAACATTTAGGACTTGATACATCAGATTATTCCTTTGGGTACCTGGCTGGGTGGAGCAGTGATAAAGAATTGCCGGAACTGAAATCTTCCTTGCAGACAATTCAAAAGACGGCACATGAGTTGATAGAGAACCTTGACAGGACAATCCTTAAAAATACCAACAACATTGATATTTGCCAGAGTATTGCTGATGAACCCATGAAAATATCAGGTATAGGTGATATTAGACACCACAGGAGGTAGCCATGACGGAACTGGAAGCACTACAACAAAAACATAGGGAAGAAGCAGCCCAGAAACGGGCAAAGCTCAAAGAACGGAAACAGCGTACTCACAGACTGATTGAGCGTGGAGCAATTTTAGAATCAGCCATCAATGAGATTTGCCCTGCTGATAAATTCTCAAATGAAGATATCCAGAAAATTGTGTATTACGCAATCTTAGCACCATCAACCATAGATTACATAGCCAAGATGGGAGTTTGAATCCCGTCTTTCTTTATAAGAAGGGCGCATTATCCGAGATATTCAATTATCCGAGGAGAATCTTAAAAAGTGCCGATATGAAAGGCTTTCAGAGATATTTCCTCGGATAATGTTTTACTCATATGCTACAGTTAAAACCACCAAAGAAACAGG
>OJJF01000521.1_pt1 | contig 14133 bp, 5 predicted proteins | sample 1596121 | NCBI WGS metagenome assembly OJJF01 (sample SAMEA4350135, study PRJEB24818) | metagenome | biome: human; feature: gut; material: faeces | place: Denmark | collected 2013-09 | reverse complement strand
CAACATGCTCCTATCATACATATCGGAAGGGGATGTATTCCCGGACCTTACATACACCATCCTATCCCCAGTAGAATAAGTATCCTGAACCTCGTATATCGGGTTCCCTTTTCCTGTTATCCTATCAAGATCGGAGATAAAGCTATCGTATACCGAATTGCCGGCCTGTATGGAGGACAGCATGACGTCCAGCGACGCCATAAGATCACGGATATCCTCCGGTCTGGATATAATCATCTCATCGCTGATCGCCTCGCTTATATCCACACCCATGTCGGCAAGATCCATGGCTATGTCATGCAGACGTCCGGCAACGTCCTTGATGTCCTTAAAATCATCCATATCGATTATCTCCCCAACCTTATCCCTTAGACCCTTCATATCCTTAGGCATACTGATATACGGTGTGGTACTATTGAAGTACGAGTCGGTAATCGTATTTCCGTCCTGACTCCGAACCTCCATACGGGTCATATTACGATACGTGTCATACATCCGATCTGCGTAATCCTGATCCTCCTGATACCAGAGTGCCAAGGAAGGGTATGGGATGGAGGCGAAAGCCTGATCGAACTCCCGGCGGTCGCTGATACCGCCTACCGCCCTCATGATCGTATCCCTTACCTCTATTGGATTCAAGCCCCTTCTCTTTCCTAACGAGTCATATGTATCCTCATATATCATATAATCATCACCAAGACCTGACTCGGAGGACAGGAAATACATATCCTTCTCATTAAGATTCCCCTCAGACATAAAATCGACAATCCTCCTCATCATATCCCTTACCCGCTCATACTCCGATCGGTTAGTCATGATATTATCAATCTCATCAGCGTCATACATCCCAGATCGCTCAAGATTGTACCTATTGAGGAATATATCACCGCCGGAAAGGAAGTTAGATACGATCATATCATTAAGATCATTGATATTATCAACACCCAAGGAAGTAAGAGTATTATTAATATCCTTAACCTCATCGGCCATGAAATTGCCGGCGAAATAGTTCTTCCGCTTGATAAAGGACATGACATCATCATACCTAGGTTCCCCATTACTATCCAGATCATATTCTGATGGCATGGACATCCAGTCGCCAAAGAAGGACACGAAGTCGGGGGAGTAGGCCGTACCCCAGACCGATAAGGCCTGCTTCTGGTCGCCCAGCACCTCCATCGCCCTTTGGTATAATCCGGATGGTTGGTTATTAGGGGCAAGGACATTATCTACCCTACCCTCCTTATTTTTTATAACATAACAAGATCGTCCCATTACTAAATCGTTTTGACACAAAGATATAAAATCCCGCCTACTCTCACGAGCGGACGGGACACCAAAATAACAACATAATAACAAACCTTATGTTTCTCCGAAAAGTGCAAATCTTTTTGCCGATCCTCACGAACAGGCAAAAACTCAATCCTAAATTATAAAAAATGGAGTTTATCGTTTAGCGAAAATATCTTTATCTGATCTACTCAGAACCCTGCCTTTCAATTCCAAGAACCTAGGCATCCATTCTTTAGATATCTTAGACACGATCCACTGAAATCCCTTAGGAGTCACATAGACAGTATTAGTGCCATAGAACTCGTCATCATTACGATATCTATAACGAGCATAACCGCTGTCTATCATCCTTTGGGAAAGCAACCACCTCTTACCGGTCTTAGCGAAGAACTTCTTATCCTCAAGCAATATTCGAAGATTCTTCTCCGCTATATCATATCCATGAGCCTCTAGCTTTTCCCGAACCTCTCTGATCAACATATCTGTCTCTTGGGCTATTTCGGCTGTCTTAGCAAACTCAACCATAGGAGCCTGTTCTTTAATGATATTATCGGATATCCTTTTGGCTTCCTCTGCCGCTTTCTTCGCCTCAGCTAACGCACGCTTCTCCTTTTCCGATTTAAGCAAAGCCTCTAATGCCTCTATATAATCAGATGGAAGTTCATTCTTTGATGGCATATTGTTAGATGGCATAGAATAGGAACCTGTTTTCCTAATAAAAGGGAGAACCTCCGATGTTACCCATCTTTTGAATTTCTTAGCAAACTCCTTCTTAGATGACATAATTAAAGTATACATACCAGACTCATTAATAATCTTTATCTGGCTAACATATTGATTGTGAATAGGGGTGGAATCGTAGGCCTCCCTATCTTCTGACAATCTCAGCATTTTACAATCCTCGTCATCTACCAACCTTCTTACAGCATCCCTAGGATCTGCATACCCTAAACATTTAGCTACATCATTACCGACAAACCATGGTTCATGTTTCTCATCCAACAATACTCTCACATCCCCAAAATCAGGATTCTCAAATAATTTTAAATTATCATCCATAATATAAAACAACGAGAGCCACCAGCGTCCGTTACTCCACTGATAGCTCTCATTTATCGCCTACGCCTAAGCGATATTAATATCTTCTTCTGGTCTAGCAACGGATAGACACCGCAAATATAAGACCTTATTTTGAAACTACAAACAAACAAGAGATATTTTTACAAAAAATGTAATCAGCCATATTCCTCTGTCATATATAAAGCGTAGCTATACCTATCCTCTATCATCTCCACCACCTTCTTGATATCAGATAAAGTTAGTTTCTTTATCTCCATATTCCTACTATCCATCCTGACAAAAGAGTTCTTGAACTCCTGCTCGGTTATAGCATCCAACCTAAATAGATTGTATTTTATAAGTAACTGGGTTACGTCAAATATCAGGATATTAAGATCAATATCATCCTTCAACTCATCAAGAAGATCACGCATCATGGCTTTGATAGCATCAGTATCAAGTTCCAGCTTCTCGGCTTCCCTCATCAACTTCTTAATGATGCCATTGTACTCGATTATGATATTAGCGTTATCATCATCGGTAGGCAGAAGAATATCCATCGTACATTCTATACCAACCTTATCACTAAGCCTTTTATTGAACTCAGTCATATAATCAAAAGCCTGATCCCTGCTTAATGAGTATGTATGGTCAAGCAACTGCCTTTGTCTGTTATTGACAAAATAATGACTGGTATATAACATCATCAAGACCTTCACTCGCTGGATACGTAAGTCTTGCATGATCTTCCGGTGTAAAAAAGAATCTAATTGCATGGTATAAAGAGTCCCCACCGGGGCCATCACACACCCGACAGGGACCAACTTTTAAATATCTTACTCGTCAGGTGATGGACTGACACCGCAAAGATAAGACGAATAAATTTACCTAGCAAGGATTTTCCGCCTCATTTTCTCCGGATACTACGTTGCCATCGGAAACCAAAGACTTGTCCTCGGCAGCCTTCGTAGGCGAAGCGGAACCCGATTGGGAGCCGGACGGGTTGACGAACGGGGTCTCTGTCTCCTCGAAGAACGTCTCATCTCTCCTAATACTCATCCTGAACTTAGGAGCTATGAAAGGATCGTTATTAAGATCTATGTTGATCGTAACGTCATTCATCAAAATATCCTCCTTAGTTCTGGAATCACCTATCCATCCTCTTACGTCAGCGGTCATAGGCATCCTGCTAGCCGCCTCCTTAACAGCTTTAAGCCGGTTCTTGATAACACCCACGTCCCCAGCCAGCGGGATCATATACGTCTTATTATCCAACCCGGATCTGGCTATAGCGTTATTAAGATCCATTATATCATCAATACTTACGCCTCCGCCTAGACCCTCCGTAATCCTATCAGCCATCGATTCGATCATGGATGAAAATGACGATATATCCTGATTTTTCAATCTTACGGGGTACAGGTAATTTCTTCCATTTCCTGTCTTTATAGCTACGACCGGGATACGTGAATTTTTATAATCACCATACTTGTCCCTGACGATAGCCGTACAGAACGGGAATATATTATACTTAATATTATCCCTCATCGTAACCTCCCCATTCTCTATATATCCTACGCTCTCAACCTTACCAACCGTCTCGTTGGTAAAGTCATTCTCGGATACCATCAACGTACCATTATCATCACTTACGCTAAAATTAGGTCTTCCCGGCAAAACACTGGTAACTGTACCTACAAACGGTATATCAATCTCGCCAGCGACAGATCCCACATTATCCCTATACAACTCAAAGGCCATACTCCTTAAATCAGCGTTACTCCCTTTTGAGTCTGGATCATTGGCTTTTAGCACCGAGACGAAATTGCCATCGCTATCCACGATCTTAATAACCATATTATCAACCAGCTCTCTGTAAGCCGACTTAGTCTCATCAGAATTGGGATCAACGGCGTTAAGACTATTGTATTTATCATACAGTCCCTTGGTGTATGGATCTGACATATCCATCTTAAACCTTACCATATCACCCTTGCGAAGGCTAGCCGCTGCTTCCTGATTCACCGACTCGTTGTTAGACCCAAACGTATCACCCGTGTAATAAGGAACAATAGACCCATCCTGCCCCTTGCGATACACCATGAACCAGTTGGAGGTCGATAAGGCGGTCTGCCGCCCCAATATGACACCGGTAGCGTTCTCGAAAGCCTGAGCGTTATCCTCGCTAATCATCCATCTTGAATGATTTTTAGACTCGATAACGCTGAACATGTTCGTCCCGTCAGTGAAATCCATCACCACCTTATCATCCATAACATATTCACCGGGCGTGACGAGAGCCTTAAGCCCGGATCCCGCCATAAACCTGTCAAGCCTCATTCCGCCAACCTCATAATACATAACCCCACCGATCTCTCTCTTTTGGGCCATCAACACCACTGGGTTCTGGGCGGCGTTAACTTCCGTCCTGCCGGTGGATGTCCCGGGTTCGCTCTCTGTGAGGACATCACCCATAGGTATGGATTTATCATAATCCTTGACAGCTATACTTCCGTTATCATACAACCTCATCCATTCCACGAATTGAAGAAGAGGACCATCGGAATAATTATTGATAATATCAATAGTCTCATTAAGCTTATCCTGATCAAACTCATTGCCATTGTCAGCTTCATTCATAAGATCGTTGTAGGTCTTTATCGCCTCCTTAACCTGATCCTGATCAAGACCATTAATATTTATATCTATAATATTATCAATAGCATCCTTGATATTATTCGAGACAGCACCATTGATATTTAACCTATCTATCATCGACCTGATCTTATTGAGTCTGGCGATAGGATTATCCCCAAACCCTTTAATGATATCATCAATACGATCCTTATTATTATCATATATCTGACGCTCCCTAGGAGACAGGATATCCTCATTGCCGTTCCAGATCTTTATAGCGATATCAGTAGACCTATCGTCCGAAGGATTTAGGAGATCCTCGTCATCAGGGACATTCTCAACGATATTGTCACCAGATTGGATATCCGTTTCCATGGATCTGGCGATCATATGATTATAAGTCTTGAACATAAACGCCTCGTCCTCGCCAATAAGACCATCATTAAAAGCCTTATCTATAGCCTGATCATTGGCATAAAGGGCGTTAGCGTCAGAATTATCGGTATTCCTGAAATCGTATTTGCTATCATCCTCCTCATAAGTCTTTCCCCATGCGTTTGACAAGATCTTCATAAATCCCCGTTCCTGCGACCGTATAAATCTCTTATCACGCATACGACGAAGAGATTCATTGATATTCTTATAAGCCACTAGATTATGACGATACTCACTAAGCAATGCCATTGCCTCCTTATGGTTATCGACACCACGGATAGATACTACATTCTCAAGATCAGTTATAGTGTTGTACGCAGCCATTAAATCAGAAGCACTAATCTGTCTATTAGATCGATCAGAAAATAATAAGGAGGATAGATCGGCCTCCGAGTTAACCATCGTGGCCAATTTCCTCTCAAGGACTATTTTATCCTCTGTCAGCTTAGCTAACTCATCGGTCTTTTTAGCCAATTTATCCTTGTTCCTCTCAAACCGTTCCTCACCCATCGCCATCCGCTGAAGCCTTAATATGCTTTTTTCAAGTGCCTGCATTCTTGACGTAAGCTCCATAAGCTCGCTAATAGCTTTGTGGGAATCAGGGTTAAGATGAGAATAAACATCAAGAGCCTCACCTATATCATTTTTATACAACCTATTTAATTGGCTGGCAATATCGTCCAAATTATCCTTAGCCTCAAGACCATTATATACCATGTTAGAAATATAGGTATTGAACGATCTATTGGATATACCCTCGGTAAGAGAATCGGCGAACCTGTTGGCCATAGTGAAATTATCCACCTTCTTATTAAACTCATTGACAAGATCGGCTTTATACTCATTGACCTGCTCATCCGTCATATTCATATCGGACGCTATATCGCTATTAGGTATAGATTCGACTACCGTCCTGAAATTCTCCTTCGTATCATCCAGCATCCCCATCTCCGAATCATAACGAAGACGATTGAATACGGCGTCACTGAAATCCTTATTTATGATCCTACCATCACTCTCGTACGATGTGTCTATGCCGGATAATTGAGCGTTAAGAGCCATACTGCCACGAATAGCACGGACAGCGGCGGTAGTCAAAGCGCCGGCATTGGTGTTGTAGGCCTCCACCATCCCCTTGTTACGGGACATGTCTTGGCTCCATTCCTTTATACCTCCAAAGGTCTTTCCACCCATAACCGATCCGATAATCATACCGATACCGATCTCCTTCCAGCCTTGACTAGACCCGTATGTTTCCTTGAACCCGTTCTTTATAGCCTCCATATAACCTATGTTCTGACGGATAGCCATAGGATTGTATCTTGATTCTACCCAATCCTCGGCGGACTTACTAGCCACTCCCTGAAGACCCTCCTCATACAGACCCTCGGATACCGGACGTTTAATGATATTGAACGTATTCCCGGCTACCTTCTGCCATTTCTTTGGTGTTATGGCTCTTAACATACCGTTATCCATCCTCTCAGCCCCTACGCCAAATATATTGCGTTTTATGAACTTATCCACGCCAAGATCCATACCAAACATATCACCGAACATAGCTATGTTAGACAATGTAAGAATACCGATATTAGCGGCAAATATAGTATTGGCGGCATCGACGTTGTCATTTCTGAACCTCATAAGCTCCTCATACGAGGCTTCTCTACCATAGGCATTTCTGTAAGCCTGCTTGAAGTTTTCCTCAGACTCCATCAACCCACTCCCTGACTCTACCGAAGCCTCCCAAAGCGTTGACGTGCCAATAAAGGTTAGGTTGTCCAAACCCTTGCCTATGCCTCGTCCTATGCGGGCGGCCCTCAGCATGGAGTTAAACCCGCTCTTCGTGGCGGAAGCAGCCCTACCTAATCCAGCGACAGTCGCTCCTATCCTAGCCCCCATACGGGCGGCATTCATAAGACCAGCGCCAGCGAAAGCATAAGACGACAAGATAGCCCCAGCCGTAAATGCAGCCCCCGACAAAAGATCATTTGTCCAGAAATTGGTTGTAAACATACTTTTAAAAAATCCGGCGTCTCGCTCCTCCTTACTGTAATAATGATTAAGCGTATAATCACCACGCTTATCCATATCATCCAACCATCTGGCAAAACTGTTATCATACATAGCTGATAACGTCCCTTTTGTAACAAGCTCCTTTAATCCATAAACAGACTGACCTACTCCACCTATTCCATACAAAGCAGACTTATAAATAAACTTACCTAATCCTCTATAAGTTTTCTCCCAACCACTTTGACTTCTCGATAGACGATCGTCATTATCTATATTATTGATATAATTCTCATATTTAGGAATCCACTCACCTGTTGATAACCTATATCTTGAATCACGAAGATTGATCCTGCTCCCAGTTATATCATAATTACCCTTAGGTATACCTACCTCATTTATCATCTGGAAAAGCGAGTTTCTGGCTCTTACGTCATCATGATAAGATGTCTCTACAGATTTTTTTATACCCTCAACCAATGACGGTATGCTTCTACTTCCTTCCCTGGATAAAACATCATTATCCATATCCGATGAACTACTCATCCCGACAGGAATAGGGATAGAAGAAATATTGTCCCCAGAAAGCATAGGGGATGGAATGGATGGAGTCGGAACATAATATCCCTGATCCCTCATCACATTCCCCATATCATTATTATTATTGCTGTTCATTTTTACCATCTATTTTATCTATGGTCTCTTTATCCAACGCCGAAAGAAGATTGCTAAGGTCAGAATGCTGTTCATTAATATCCCTACCCTTTACAATAACATCCTTATTAATAGCCTCAACCACAGCTTGAGTAAGATACATCTGAGGACACATATTTATGATTTTCATGATATTATCAGCATAATCAGTATTATACTCTAATACCTTAAGCGGTGTCCCAGTCTTTGCTTGACCATGGAAATAAATACCAACTTCAACCCCTCCGGGGAATCCCTTAGCTTTAACATCATACAACTTGTAATTCCTCAAAACCGTATTAATTATCCTAATAGCCCTCTTATTAAGCTCAGATGTAGCTAGATCATTACTTTGAATATCATACTTATCAACCATCCTAGAAGCCTCCTCCGCCGCATTCTCGACAGTAGCGAAAGCACCAAGCGAATTAGCCTGTGCCCATTTCTGGTAAGGTCTATTGATTGTAGCAGAAAAAGACACAGGAATGATCTTGGATTCATAATCTTCCGATCTCACATTCCTCTCCCTTTCATACAAACTATACCCCATACTATCTAATTCTTCTTTAGTAACTTGAACCGTAGCGATATTCTTTCCACCAGCCATAGCTACCAAATCAAATGTATTAGGATTATCTGTAGGACGAGCATACAATATATAATTATTAAGTCTACTATCTTTATCTTTATTCAAGAAACCGGCTCTCGCCAAAAGCAGACTCTCTAATTTAGCATGCATACGCCTATCCTCTTTAGAAGCGTTGGTAGAATTGGAAAATGACCATGATCTTGGAGTAAACTCATCATATCTTCTTTCATAGACTGTTTTAGAATCCTGAACAGCCTTAGCTATATTACGACCTACATTGGAAGAAGACCATTCCCTTCTGAGCGTAGGGCCATCAGCTCTAGACATATTCTTACCTATGATCTTGATCATTTTATCCCTATTAGTCATATTGGCATCATCACTATTCATTATTGGATTATCTACACGACTATAAGTTTTGGCTATATTATCTATATCATCCAAAGTGAAATTTTCTCCCGAATATCTATTTAACAGATTTATATAAGATCTCATCAACTCCATATTAGCTATAGACCTATCCGTGTAGTTGATGTTTTCGCTTATCAATCCAACTATAGAAGAAACTTTCAAAGCGTCTTCCGGAGAATACTCCCTTCCTCCAATAACCGCTCCATTCTTACCAACATCCCTTGCGTTAACCATACCATTATCGGTATATGTATCAATACCACCAGTAACATAGTCTTGATCTTTGATAGCATCATTAAGGATATTCTTCGTAGCGACATCAAAAGCATTCGTAAGATAATCAACTTCCTCGTCCATTATCTTACTATATTTCTTCCTGTTATCATTCGCCGTCATAAGAGCCTCATACCTACCTACCATTTCTGGTGATGATAACACAGAACTAGACCCGCCACCGTTATTGGTAATCCATGCCATAATATTCTCACTATTAACACCACCTGGATATATAGAGGGATTGTTTTGTATATCGTTCTCTATACCTCGTAAATCAACAGGGTTTAAAGACGATATTAAATCCTTCTCTCCTGTTGATATATTGTTTTCATTCTGAATATACTGATTGTCAAATATATTTTCAGGAGTGACATTAGGCTGAACTTTTTCTAGCTCAATCATAACACCTGAAGAAGCGCCGGGACTGTTACCACCTTCTTTAGTCATTATCTCCCTAAGCTTAAGATTCTGATCTATTTCCTTGGATTTTTGTCTCCATGAGAACTCCCGCTCCTTGAAATCAAGATCTCTTACTTTAAAATAATAATCATCCGCACTATAACTTTCTGATGAATTATTGTATGACCATCTAGCAGATACACCATCAAGAAACTCGTTACGGACAATAAACTCCCCTGCCCTAGCGGGATTCATGTTGTTGCCAATAAAGGATGTGGCTTCCTCCACTAACGCACGGCGCTGCTCCCGAACCTCCTGTAACGAAGCCTCGATAGCCACCTTAGCGGAAGGGCTGGCCTCCGCCCCTTTGAGCTTGGCTAAAAGAACGCTCTCTTCAGCGTCAAACCCAGAAACATATTTATTAACAAACTGTTCAGTAGTCATACCACTAAACATGCCAGGATTGGTCATGGCTAAATACTGTCCCTCTATCTGCATCTGAGCTTTAGCATTCTGAGATATAGACCTAGCCGCTATTGATCTAATTTGAGATTGACTCATCTCATCAACAGTAATATCCCTCATCCTCCCTGTAGGTTTACCATCCACTATTTCAGGAACAGAAAACTTCTTTCCTTTATTAAGACTAACGAAATCCTTCATCATCTTATTCATCTCCTCATTGTAATCCGTATAAGGAGTGTAGTGAATAGGATTCATCCTTGTACCAACCTGACCGTCATTAGCCCATTCATAAAATGGTAACAAAGCGACAGCCTCATTTATAGCGCTATATTGCTTAGGATTATTAAGCTTCATATCTTCGATCTTCTGAGAGAAAGACCTATACTCCCTAGTACCGGCAATAGCGTTCAACACACGGGTATCCAGAGCTTCTCCAAGACGAGCCTGTATACTTCTGGCTATACCGTCGGAAGCCAAATTAGATTTACGATACACGTTATTCACGTCCTGTATCAGCCCATTTAACCTATTCTGAAGATATTCCCTATCCTGAGGTTTTATAATGTCAGAATTGATAATATAATCAGCATACTCGTTTATAGCCTGCCGATTGGTATCTATCTTCTGCTGCATGTATCCCATCCCCTGCATCATGACATCCATGTTGTAGGGCGATACGTACTTGCCGTAATTCCTTAATATACTATATTGTGAAGCCATCCTTTATCCTTTCTTGCTTTTAGTTACTTCCTGAGCGGGATATAATCTCCTATAACTCAATATATCTCCTTGAGGATCAGCGATTAATTGTCCATTGGGACCAATCTTTACATCCCCGAATATAGACCTTAATGTATTCATGGTCGTAGCCGTATTCCACTTCTGCTGGATCTCATCATTTACGCTATCAAAATACCTAGCCCAGTTCTCGTCAGTATTAGCCAAAGCCTGTAATATTCGACTTTGATAACCCTGACGTTGAGCTATATTCTTATCATACGTATCAGTCCAAGTCCGGGCGTTTACATTATCAGCCCAAGTCCTTTGAGCCACGTTCCCTTGTTCTACCTCATTTATATACTTACCTATATTGGAACTCATGATAGCCTGTAGGTTGGATGATAAAGCCCCTCTCTGGGAATCCGGGACATTACCCATCTGATCCAATTGTGATTGGAAAGCACGATTGGTCTCAACCATATACTGATCAGCAGATCTCAACACCGGATCCACGGTAGGAGCGTAATGCCTTTCCAGACCTTCCGTTGTCACGGCTCCCGGGGTCATCCTAAATACCTCGGGGAAGTCAAGACCGCCACCCACTATATTCCTGCCTCCATTGCCGCTGTTCGACTTACCGGCATTTGTATTGGTCTTAGGGAGTGTATTGGGATCAATCAGCTCAGGCATATCCAGTTTAACATCAGGTTCCTCCACATCACCTATATCCATAGGACCGGGAGCCACCTTATGAGGATCAAGTATAAAATCAAGACCTTCCATTCCTTTCATGGATCTCAATGCCTGCATCTTAAGCATATCCTCGCCAAGTATCTTATTAACGACATCCTTGTTCTTGTCAGAGAATAGTTGGCTAAAATGGGTGATACCAGCATCGTTAAGAGCCTTATGCTGTTCCTCTGTAACAACGTCTAGACCGATCATAGGGCGAGATGTGGTAAACAAACCTAATTTATTGTCTCTCATCCTATCATGATATGCGGCTTTCTTGTCTTCCGGGTAATTACCTTGACTATCCTCACCGCCAAAGGAAACGAGCGTCGTGTAATCCCGAAGCGCCTCGGCGTTGGCGATGATCGGGTTCTCAGCCGTAGCCAAGCCCATCCAGCTACTTGTCTGACCGTAGATAGCGTCTTGCAATGCCCTAGCCCTAGCGCCCTCTGAAGCTCCCATATAAGCATCGTAAGCGACCGGATTGAATGTCTTATAATAATTCAACCTCTCATCCGTATTAATACCTCCATAAGAGCCATCAGTTCCTTGGCGTTGATAACCGAAATAGTTAGGATCATTGTTGAACCTATTCTCGATCGGGCGGAAAGTTAATTTACGACCGAACAAAGACGTGCCTCCTATCTCCATCTTCTGACGAATACCAGCCACTTTCTTAAGCAGCTCTTTCTTAGCCTCAGCTATATCCTCCTCCGTAAGACCGTATTCTTTCATAGATCTGGATATGATGTTATCTATCTCACCACCCTTAGCGAAATACGTATCCTCATCCTTCTTCATCTTCCGGTCTTCCTGCTCCTTGTATATGACATTAGCGAAGTCCGTAAATCTTCCCTCTAATCCATTAACGGTATCGTTGCTATCATTTATAGCCTTAGATAATACGGAGGCGTTTAAACGCCTTGTATTCTCGTCATCTATCTTATCGTTTTTCTTCAGCTTCTCCAGCGCCTTTTTCTGATCATCGTAAGCCGATTTAAGACCGATCTTAGCCTTATACCTATCCATTAACGTAGCATACGTATCCTTAGGCGTGGCTTTGATCCCATACGTATCTCTGATGTATTTAGCGAAATCCGGCTCTATGGTTGTGTCGTCGGTAATAACCTTCGTTCCCTGCTCCAAGGAAACGGGGGTTCCACCATCGGCGTGCTTCTGCCCCATAGCCTCCATCGGCGCCTCTCCGGGCTGCGTCACGTACTCACCCTTCTCGACCTCTACGTTGGCTTGATCTTCCATCGACTTAGGTAACGGATACAGGTACTCACCGGTAAGGCTTCCGCTATCGAACCTATTATTAGGTCCTAGATAAACACCCCCACCATCCTTGTACTGCATCTGGGATTGCCTTCTTTGTCTGGCCTCACGCTCCTGAGCTAACCTGATATTGGTACGAGTACCTTTCTCTGACGCTATCCCAGAAACCACGTTACGAGCCAACCCCATGATACCACTAATTCCTGAGGCTATGGTGGTTATCGTATTAGCTGTTTTAGCCCCAGTGGATAAATCACCATATCCCTCGCTTCTCATACGCCCTATACCACGACCCATCTGAGTGAATCTAGACCCTATATCATCAGCGCCATAGTAGGGGATGGTGGTAAAATCAAAAACATCCGTCTCGCCTGAACCGGTCTTAGACTTATCAACATCGTTAACAGTTATGTTATTAAGCGTAATACCATTGTCCTGATAATTCTCAGCTATACGCTGTAAACTACCCTTGAAGCTAGCCGGAAACACATTATCCTGATCAAAAGCATTAGCGTATTTAGTCCTCAACTGATCTGGAGTATCCAAAGAATATATCCCTAGCGGATTGACCGGCGCGGGTAATCCTTGGTTGGTATTCACCAAAGGTTCTATACCTAACCCTTGTATACCGTCCATATTACCAAGCATATACGACCCGACTTCCCCGGCCTCTTGATATTTAGGTATCTTCCTCTTGATTACGTATTTGCTCATGTCTAATTAATTTCGTTCTGACACAAAGATAATTTAAAAAAACAGAGACTCATCATTTCACAACGATGAGTCTCTCAGCAAATGCTATTATTATGTACAGAATTAAATTCTTTTTATGAATAATGATCCTATAGCCTTAACCAAATCATAGAAACCGGCAGAACTGAGACCTACAGCCACTCCATATAATAGAGCCTCCCACCATTCACTCCCTATAAGCAATGGAGACACCTTTAGTAGCCACGCTAATATACAAACCAGCATACCTATGACTACGGCGGATAGGACTTTAGCCCACTTATGGGTGTCAATATACCTTGCTCTTATACACATCTGACGCTGCCGACGAAGAGGATAGTGGAAATATCTGGGGTACCCGCGTCGCTTAAAAAAAAAAACAACAAAAAACCAAAAAACCA
>OJJF01000519.1_pt1 | contig 14272 bp, 10 predicted proteins | sample 1596121 | NCBI WGS metagenome assembly OJJF01 (sample SAMEA4350135, study PRJEB24818) | metagenome | biome: human; feature: gut; material: faeces | place: Denmark | collected 2013-09 | reverse complement strand
TAACTATCGTCATTACTTCCAGCGTTATCTTTTTTATGATTTAAAACGAGTTTGATGTTATTAAGTTTTAAGAAAGTTTCTTCGATATTAGTTTTCATTCTTACTTCTTCATCAAGGCTATCAAAGCCTTTATCAAAAAGGTAAGAACGTAAAAAATATTTATTATCTTTAATATTTTTAGGAAGTAGTTTTTGATCAAGTCCAAAAACTAAAATTCTCTTAAAAGGATTAATCTCAATTGAGTTAGAAAATTTAATTGAATTAGCATATTTAATTTCTTCAATTTTTGTAGACTGTAAGATTTCCTTAAAATTAATTAATTTATTTTTTAAGACATCAATATTTAAGCTTCTAAATTTATTATAAATTAATTGATATTCATCGTCTTTTTCTTCTTCATCTATTGATTCTAAATATTCTAAAATGTTGAAATTATCATCAATAAGTGGAAATAGTTTCTTAGATAATGGCAAATCAAATAATGTAGCTTTTTCAGTTACATTAGTAGGAACATCAATATCATTTAAAAAGAGTTTTAAATAGAATTCATATCTATCGTAATCGAGATAAATATAAAAATCTTCAGGTTTTGCACCATTTTTCAATTCTTTTAATAGATAAGTTAACCCATAATGAAGCTCATCACCTATATTAAAGAGCGAATGATAAGTTCTATTTTCACTTTCTTTAAATAAATCTTTTAATGAACAAAATTCATAATTTTTTATTTCATAAAACTCAATGAAATTTTTAATATAAGTCGATTCTTCAAAATTAATGAAAACAATTTTTCTAGATTTTAACAAGAGCAAAAAATCTTCATCAATCTTAAGAAGATCGTTTTCTTTTAACTCTTTATATAAATTTATAAATTTTTCATTCGTTTCATTTTTTAAATCAAACGAAAAATAAAGATAGTGTAATACTTTTTTTATAGTGTTATATGAAAGTTCAGGAAGGAACTTAAATGCTAAATTAATTGCACTTACGTTCCTTTCATTTCCCTTTAAGTTTCTAATTATATCGTTAATTGTAAAGACCTTATAATCTAAATAAGGGTTATCTTTTTTTCTTTGAATTAAATAATTTTTAATTTCATTAGGCACAACGAAAATGGATTTTTCGTTAATTGTTTTTTCTTCAATGAAATCTGTCACTCGTTTGCCATCCTTTACTTATTTAATTCTTGTACAATTAATTTATTTGCAATTGCTGGATTTACTTTTCCTCCAGTTTTCTTCATAACTTGACCCATTACGAAGCCTTGAGCTCTTGTTTTACCAGCTTTGAAATCATCTCTTAATGTAGGATTTTGAGCAAGTACTTCTTCAATTAATTTGATAATTTCTGCTTCATCATTAATTAAAGTAGCACCCATTTCTTTTTGAAGAATAAGTGGCGATTTATTTTCTTTAACTAATTTAGCAAAAATATCTTTACCTTGTTTTGAATTAATTTTCTTTGATTGAAGTAACTCAACAAGTTCACTAATAAATTCAGGTTTCACATCAAATTCATTAATTGTTTTGTTTTCTTTATTTAAGTATCCATTAACTTCACTAATCATGAAATTAGCTAAAGGTTGATAGAGTTTAGTGAATTTAGCAGCTTCATCGTAGTATTGAGAGAATTCTTTACTTGATAAGATAATTTTTGTATCAACATCATTTAAAGCATAATCTCTTTCAAATCTTTCGATTTTTTGATCGTAAAGTTCTGGGCATGTATCGATAGCATCTTTAACAAATTCATCGCTTAGAGTAATAGGTGGAATATTTGGTTCAGTGAAATATTTATAGTCTGCAGCATCTGTTTTCTTTCTCATTAAAACAGTTTCTTTCTTTGCTTCATCAAATCTTCTAGTTTCTTGTTCAACTTCTTTTCCTAAAAGTAATAGTTCACTTTGTCTCTTAGTTTCAAAATCGATAGCTTTTTCAACGTTAGCAATTGAGTTAAGGTTTTTAACTTCAACTTTAGTTCCAAATTTATCACTTCCATATGGTCTAATTGAAACGTTAACGTCACATCTTAAAGAACCGTTTTCCATCTTACCATCACTAACATTAGAGAAAGTAACGATTTCACGAATCTTTTCAACATATTTTCTTGCTTCTTCACCACTTCTAATATCTGGTTTAGAAACAATTTCAATTAATGGGACACCAGCTCTATTATAGTCTACTAATGTATAGTCACTAAAGTGGTGTTGCATACATGTATCTTCTTCCATATGAAGTCTTTCAATAGCAATTTTCTTCTTTTTGCCATCCATTTCAATTTCAAGATATCCTTCACTTCCGATAGGTCTAGCTTGTTGAGTGATTTGGTAACCTTTTGGTAAATCACTGTAGAAATAATTCTTTCTATCAAACCGAATTTCTTGATCGATAGACATATGTAAAGCGTTTGAAACACGTATTGCATTTCTAACTGCTTCTTTATTTACTCTAGGCATTGTTCCTGGGAAAGCCATATCCATAGGAACAACTTCTGTATTTGGTGTTAAGCCAAATTTAATTGGAGCGAGAGAGAACATTTTTGACTTTGTTTTCATCTCAACGTGGATTTCAATACCAACAATAGTTTCAAAGTTCATATTATTTTCCCTCCTTTTCTTTATAGTTTTTGTAGCTTAATCCTTTTAAACCAGTTCCTTCTTCAACAACACTAGCGATTCCAAAAAGGTCAAGTTCGCTAAATGGTTTGCTCATTAAATTACCACCAAGCGGCATGTTATCTTCAAAGCCAATAGGAAGAGTAATTGATGGGAAGCCACCAAAATTACCAATACCTAACCAGTTATCAGCAATCATAAAATCGCTATTAACTTTATTTGATGTTTCTTTTTCTTTTGGAGCGATGCTTGGAGCTGCTGGAAGATATACACAGTCATATTTTTCAAAAATCTTATTGAATTCATCAACAATCATTCTTCTAGCTTTTTGAGCTCTAAGGAAAACTTCTTGTTGGTTTTCTCTCATTAATGCATAGCTTCCTAAGACGAATCTACGTTTGATTAAAGGTGAGAAGCCCTTTGTTCTTGCGTTATACATAACTTCTTGATAAGTTTTTCCACCATAATATGGTCCGAATTTAATACCATCAAGATTAGCGTTATTACTTGTAGCTTCAGCACTAGAAATACAAATATATGTTGGATAAACAGCTTTTAATAAATCAATATTTACATCAATATAATCAACTTCTGCACCGTTTTTCTTTAAAAATTCGATAGAAGAAGCAAAACATTTTTTAACTTTTTCATCATCAATTGAATTAAGAATTTGATTAACAACAGCGATTTTTTTACCTTTTACGCTAGGGACGTAATTAGTATAATCATCTCTAACTTTATAGCTTGATGTTGAATCATTTTCATCTTGGAATGCTAATACTTTTAAAGCTATTGCAGCATCTTTAACTGAACGAGTGAAATAGCCAACATGATCCATACTTGGAGCAAATGGAAACAATCCAAATCTAGAAATATTTCCCCATGTAGGTTTAAAGCCAACAAGACCAGCAAATGAAGCAGGCTTTCTTACTGAGTCCCCAGTATCACTTCCTAAAGCAAATGGAACGATTGCATCAGATACACTAACAGCACTTCCACAGCTTGATCCACCAATTAATCTAGTATGAGTTGGATCATATGGATTATATGTAGTTCCAAGGTGTCCTGTTGTTCCAGTTCCACCCATAGCAAGTTCATCAAGTGTAGATTTTCCAATTAATATAGCGCCTAAATCATTTAATTTTTTAACAACTGTAGCATCAAATAAAGGTACATATCCTTTTAATATATTACTGCTTGCAGTAGTTTCATAGCCTTTAGTTGAGAAGTTATCCTTTGCAACATAAGGAATGCCAAAGAAATAGTTATCAACTGGTACTTCCTTATTAGAAAGTTCTTCTGCTTTTTTAAGAGCATCTTCTTCAATGATTAATTCAAATGCGTTATCTTTATTACCTTTTGCTCTTTTAAGTGCTTCTTTAGTAAGTTCTAAAGGTGTAACTTTCTTTTCTAATAAAGCTTTATGTATTTCTTCAATAGTTAAATCTAAATAATTCATATTATCCTACCACCTTTGGAAGCTTAATTTGTCCATCTTTAGTTGAACCTGCATTCTTTAATACTTCTTCTTGTGTTAAAGGAGTAATTGGTTCATCTTCTCTTAAATAATCAATAGTTACATTAAAAGGAAAAGTCATAGGAGTTAATTTATCAACACCTTCAATATTTCCGATTAATAAAAATTGTTCTTTAATTGAATCAAATTCATCTAATAGAGTGTTATATTCTTCATCTGTCATGTCGAATAAAAGTCTATTAGCTGCATCTTTTAATACATCTTTATTCACTTCTTTCATTTGTATCTATATCTCCTTCAATATATTTAATGAATTCATCTTCATCCATTACTCTAATTCCAAATTTCTTTGCTTTATCAAGCTTACTTCCTGCTTCAGTTCCTGCAATAACAATGTCTGTAACTTTAGAAACAGAGCTCGATACATGTGCACCAACATTTTCTAAGAGGTCAGCTGCTTCTTTTCTTCCATATTTAGTAAGTGTTCCAGTTAAAACAACTCGCTTATTATAGAATATACTATTTTCATCAACTTTGTTCTCTCCAAGATACATCATATTAACATTATGAGACTTAAGTTCGTTAATTAATGCTAGGTTATGTTCATCTTTAAAGAATTCATAAATTGAATTAGCAACGACATCTCCAATATCATTAATGTTTTTAAGGTCTTCAACACTTGTATTCATAAGTGTATCTAAATAGATAAATCTCTTTGCAAGTGTTTTCGCCATCTTTTGTCCAACTTCTTTAATCCCAATTCCAAAGAGCAATCTTTCTAAACTGTTATGTTTGCTCTTTTCAATCGCATCAAGAAGTTTATCGATTGATTTATGACTCCAACCATCAATTTCGACAATTTCATCTCTATGTTTATAAAGGGTATAAATATCAGGAATTGATTTTATAAAGTTTAGTCCGAAGAACTCTTCACAAACTTTATCGCCCATTCCTTCAATATCCATTGCATCTTTACTAGCAAAATGAATTAAGCCTTCAATATTTTTTGAAGGGCAATGTGGATTTTTGCAGAAATGTAGAGCATCAATTCTTACAAGAGGAGTTACGCAAACTGGACAGTTTTCAATCATTACAAATGGTTTTTCTGTACCATCACGCTTTTCAATAATTGGCCTAACAACTTCTGGAATAACATCTCCTGCTTTCCTTAAAACTACAGTGTCTCCAATCATCAGTCCTTTTTCTCTTACAAAGTCTTCATTATGAAGTGTTGCTCTTTGTACAAGCGATCCAGCAACTCTAACTGGTTCAAGAACAGCATTAGGAGTAATTTTTCCAGTTCTTCCGACTGTATAAATGATATCAATTAATTTAGTAGTAACTTCTTCTGGTGGAAATTTATAAGCAATAGCCCATTTAGGTGTTTTTGCGGTATATCCTAGTTCATCATAGGTATCAAAATCATTTACTTTCAAAACAATTCCATCAATATCGTAATCAAGTTTAGGTCTTTTGGTTGTATATTCATTAACATAATCAAGAATTTCTTTTTCGCCCTTTACGATTCTTCTTTCTGGGTTTGTTTTAAATCCTAATTCTTCTAATTTTTTTATAGCATCAAAGTGAGTTTTAATTCCAAAATCTTGTGCATTAGTAAAATAGTACCACCAACCATCAAGTTTTCTATTTCTTGCTATATTACTATCGAGGTTACGTATTGAACCTGCGGCAGCGTTTCTAGCATTAGCAAATAAAGGCTCACCATTAGCTTCTCTTTCTTTATTTAATGCTTCAAGACTTGCTTTAGGCATATAAATTTCACCACGTACTTCAACTCTACCCATTAAATTTATACGTGTTGGAATGTCTCTAATTGTTAAAACATTAGTTGTAACATCTTCTCCAGTGATTCCATCACCTCGAGTTGCTGCATATTGAAGAACACCATCTTGATAGACAAGAGACATTGCTAAGCCATCAATTTTCATTTCAGCAACGAATTCTGTATCTTTAGTTTTAAGTGATTCATCGACTTTATGAATCCATTCTAAAAGTTCATCTTGGTTAAAGACATCTGCTAAACTTAACATTTGTCTTTGATGAGTAATTTTATTAAATCCTTTTAAAACTGTACCGATAATTCTTTGAGTAGGACTTGTTGGTGTAATTAAAGAAGGCCGTTCTTTTTCAATAGCTTCAAGTTCTTCCATTTTTTGGTCATAAACGGCATCGTCTACTGATGGATTATCTAAAACATAGTATTCATGAGCAAATTTTTCGATAAGTTTAACAAGTTCTTCGTGCTTTTTTGAAGCTTCTAAAAAATCCATATTAACTTCCTTTCTTAGATAAACTTGAATGGCTTCCTAATAAAGTTTTCTTACCAAAATTAGTAAATACAACTTCAATGATATCACCATCTACTTTTACAACAGTACCTTCTCCAAATACCTTATGAACTGCAATATCGCCAGTGTTCCAAGCAATTCCGTTTCCACCACTAACTTGAGTAGTGTTATTTCTATTTACCGATCCACTTCTAGCATAAGGATTTGTTTGTCCTGTTCCAGTATTATTTTTATTAAAATCATAACGATAAAGTCTGTCTTTTGAATCGTTTGAATTTGTTGATGATACACCATTTATACCAAATGGATTAAATGATGGTAATTCAAGTCCAGCTTCTTTTAAGAATTGCGAAGGTACATTGCTTGATTTTAAAACATATGAATAATCACGATTTAAAGTAAGATAAAGTTCTTTCTTTGCTCTAGTAAATGCAACGTAAGCAAGTCGTCTTTCTTCTTCCATTCCAATAGTTGTTCTTTCATTTATTGCTCTTTGGTTAGGGAAAACACCTTCGTTTAAGCCAATTACAAAGACATAATCAAATTCAAGGCCTTTTGCTGTATGAACAGTCATTAAAGAAATTGAATCATCGCCTTTTATATCATCTTGGCTAGTCAATAAGGCAACATTTTGTAAATATTCATCAAAATTTGAATCTTGATGTTCTCTTAAATAGTTTCTGATATCATCAATGAGAGCATGAACGTTTTCGATTTTATCATCTTCATCTTCATCATTTTCTAAGAATTCAAAATAGCCAATCTCTTTAAGGAATGAATTTAAAACTTCACTATAAGCTTCTAAATTTTCAGTTAATTTAGCAGTTGTTTCTTTCATTATTTTGCTCATTTCTTCAAGTCTATTTTTTAAAACAGGCTTAAGCGCAGAAAGATACATATCAAGATTATTAACATAATGCATGTAGCTAACGCCGTTTTCTTCAGCTTCATCTTTTAACAAATCTAAAGATTTTTCACCAAATCCTCTTTTAGGAACATTAATGATACGTTCAAAACTAACATTATCTTTATCATTAACTAAAAGTCTAAAATAGGCTAAACAATCCTTAATTTCTTTACGTGCATAGAATTTCATTCCACCATAAACTTTATAAGGAAGTTGCGCTGTCGTTAATGCGTTTTCAACTTTAAGCGATAGATAGCTTGATCTATATAAAACTGCAAAATCTTTATTTTTTGCTTCAGGATTTTTCTTTTTAATATCTCTAATTTGATTAGCAACGAAATTAGCTTCTAACATAGAACTATCGAAATTTTTAAAGACGATATCTTTTCCAGTTCCATTATTTGTGAATAGTTCTTTAGGAACACGTTCTTTGTTATATGCAATTAATTTATTACTAGCACCTAAAATTTTACTAGTTGATCTATAGTTTTCATTTAAAATGATAGTTGCCATCGGATGATAAACTTTATCTATATCAAGAATAATTTTTTGATTAGCACCACGCCATGTATAAATAGTTTGGTCAGGATCACCAACAACATAAATTGCTGTTTCGTCATTAGAAAGCAACCTTAAAAGTTTAAATTGAAGATCATTTGTATCTTGGAATTCATCAATTAAAATATGTTTAAATCTACGTGACCATTTTTCTCTAATTTCAGGATAAAATTCTAAAATTTTAATTGTATAAATAATTAAATCATCGAAATCTAACGCTTTAAATTCAGATTTTCTTTTTTCGTATTCGACAAAATAATTAACCATTAATTGGTCAATATCAGTTTTATTCTCGCAATCAGATGGCAAATCTCCCTTCATCTTATGAAAGCCAATGTATTTTAAGGCATTCTTATTATTATCATCAGTTTTCTTATATCCAAAATCTTCTCCAATCATTTTGACAAGTCTCATTTGGTCATCGTCATCATAAATTAAGAAATTTTTAGGATATCCTAAACAATCAATTTCACATCTTAAAAATCTTGCACAAAAAGCGTGAAAGGTTGAAATAGTTAACTTGCTTAAATCATAGTTTGGTAAAAGAGAAAGTGTTCTTTCTTTCATTTCTTTAGCAACTTTATTTGTAAAAGTAATTGCAAGAATTTGATTAGGGAAAACATGCATCTTTTCAATTAAATAGGAAATTCTAAAAGTAAGGACACGTGTTTTTCCACTACCTGCTCCTGCAATAATTCTTAAATATTGTTCATTTGAAGACACTGCTTCATATTGTTTTTCGTTTAATAAATTCTTGTAGTCCATATCGTTAAGAGTATACCATTTTGGACACTTGATTTATATATAAATCAAGATAAATTTCTTATAAGTATGGTAACTCACAAATGATGTGAAATACATCCATTTAAAAAGTCTCCATTAATTCCATAATCAGGATGCTGTATTTTTGAACAAAAGTATACATTAAAGTATACAATAAAGTATACAATAAATTCGTATTATTCTTTTAGAAGGGACACCACTTAAAGATTTTTTCCTAAACATATGTCAATCAATATTTTGATAGCATTTTCCGTAATTTCCTTTACTAGTAGGTGTAGCTGCCATCTTAAATCGTAAGCCATTTCGAGGAAAGAGTTTACTCCATCATCTCGTTTTTTTAACTCGGATATAGGTATATCTTTCAGTGTTGTCCATATTCCGTTAATACCTTTAGTTTCAATAATTGGTTTTTCGTCTAAATTTTCCTGATGGCTCGATAGACACGCTTTATAAGCAAAAGAATAAATTTCTTTATTAAAATCAAGATAAATATCTTATAAGTAAGGAACGCAAAGTACTAAAAAGTGGGTCACCCCACTTAATTATAAAGATTAAAAATATGATTTTAAATTTAACAAGAACTTTAACTAATTAGCATCTAAAGTAATAGTTTTTTCCATATTGAAATTAACTGTTTTATCGAACCAAGGCCAAAAGTCGTCTCTAACAATGCTCACTGTCCTTTTATCAACGCTATCCGCAGGAATTTGATTTAATTTGTTTTCTTTAATAACATAATAAGTGTTTTGCATTGATTGATTTTTATTATAACTATACCATGGGTCACTTTCGGTCCAAGGGTCTTTATATGAAAATTCAATTTTAATATTATCTAAAGCCATGTTGCCAATATCATTTATTTTAGGTGATTCCACAATTGTCGTATATGACGCAGAAATATTAGCGTCTATCTTTGAACTTCCGTCAGAGTTAATTTCCCCTCCTATGCTCGAGCTAAAACTAATAGTAGCTTCTGGGTTTCTTGCTTTAGGCCCATAATCCCTAATATCGTAATAAGAGCTATTGTCTTTATAATCATAGGTAATTTTACTCGTTCTAAAATCGTCAGTATTATCCGTATTAGGAATAGAATATGTTTCATTCGTTATTAAATAATATACATTACTGTTTGTTTTCAGATAATATCCTTCCTTCCATTCAGAAAAATCACCATAATGAAGTCCTTCATAATCCATTGTTCCGTTTATCTTAGTAGAAAAAGATCTTGTCCAATCATCACCTATTTTGAATGAATTGCTGTTAGATAAAAGTTTAATTCTAGATTTGCATTCTCTATCAAATTCTTTTGTTTCAATTTCAAGTGAAATTGTATCAACAAGTTTTCCTAAATCAGCTTTCTTTGTAAATTCAGTGCCTATTAGTTCTCCTTTAACCTTAATTCCATCTACATTAACGTAGTATTCGCCTAAAGAAATTGTTTCAACATCGATAATAACATCTTCTGATAAATAATTAGATGCCTTTATTGATTTGGCTTCAAAAATTCTATTTTTAATAATTTCATCATCAATATCTTCCAAAAAGAATACCGCTTTCACATCATCCTCAAATTCATAATTTTCTTTATCCGAAATCGATACAATTTCGATATTGTTTTACCCCCTATCATTAACATTGCCAAGTGAAGATGTAAAACCACTTGTCGCTAATATACTTCCTATTAATAATATATTTTTCATTTTATTTTTCCTTTCTATTTAATATTTTTAGTAATGATATTATTATTCCAACGAATCCGACAATATTTAACAACTGAAACACTATCAGTTCAGCATCGCTGGAATAAAACGGGATATACCATACATAAAAGCCTTCACCTAGCGTTGGATGAGTTCTTTTATCAATTAATGCCCATATAAAGCATATTATTAAAAGCAAAACTGAAATTACTAATAAAATGTAATATAAAACATTTATTCTATCTCTAGTTTCATTAAAAATTTTACGCTCGTTCTTCTCATTAATTTCTATTAAAGGCGAATTTGGTGCCTTCCCGTTTAATAGGTATTCATAGTCAACTTGAAAATAGCAGGCGATACATTTTATTGTCTCAATATTAGGTTCATTAATGTTAGATTCCCGTTTTTGAACAGCTTGTCTAGATACATTCAATTTATCTGCTAATTGTTCCTGAGATAGGCCATGCTTTTTCCTAAGTTCTCTTATTCTTCCGCCTAATGTCATTTTTAAAACCTCCTCGTCAACTATTATAAAAAATAATAAAAAACAAAATAAGAAACGTAAAGTAGCATTTCCGCTACTTATCGTAGCATTCCGTATTCTATTTATTTTTAATGCTTTTTCATAAGTTAAATTATCCAGTCACGATATATTTTTATTAAATATAATTCTGTTAGTTTTATCTTTCGTATTTCAGGGTAAAAAAGGATCAATATCAATTTTAAAACTCAGTAAAAAGTATCACTTACAAACGCTTGTTTTAGTGATCTCATTTAGAAAACATTTAGTTGCAATAACATTTTATTCAAGCAAAAAGTTTTTATAAAAGAAAAACAAAGTACAAAAAAGTGGGTCTCCCCACTAATTTTATAAAGATATAAATATCGTAACTAAGAGATAGATGATATATCCAAGCAATGCCGCATCGATGAGAATTAAAAATAAGAAAAGATATAAATTATTTACTCTTTTTTGCTTTTCAATTAAAGCAGGATCTTTTACTTCCTTACTAAAATCGATTGAGTCATTTAGAACTTCTTTTTTTCCGTTATCTTTAGCTGAAAGAAATTCTTTTTCATCATCAGATGTAACATTTTGAGGATTTACTCTATCCTCAGGTGCCTTGTAGATATTGCTATTCTCGTCGTTAATCATATTAATATTTTAAACTACCTGGCGTACGAGCGAAAGGTTGAACATCTCTAATATTTTGCATACCAGTGATGTACATTAATAAACGATCAAATCCAAGTCCGAAACCAGAGTGAATGCATCCACCATATTTTCTTAAATTAAGGTACCATTCAAGACCATCACGGTTTCCGAGTTCAATCATCTTCTTTTCAAGTTTTGTGAAATCTTCTTCTCTTTGTGAACCACCAACGATTTCACCTTCTTTAGGTACAAGTAAGTCACATGCTGCAACTGTCTTGTTATCTGGATTAAGTTTCATATAGAAAGATTTAATTTCTTTTGGATAGTTGATTAAGAAAACAGGTCCTTTAACAATTTCTTCAGTGATATATCTTTCGTGTTCACTTTGTAAATCCATACCCCAGAAAATATCGTTGTTTTCAAATTTATGTCCGCCTTCTACAGCTTTTTTGAGTAATTCAATAGCTTCTGTATATTCAAGTCTCTTGAATGAAGAGTTAATAACACTATTTAATTTATCTTTAACTCCTTTTTCAATAAATTGATCAAAGAAGTTCATTTCATCCTTACAGTTTTCTAAGACATAACCAATGATATATTTAAGGAATGATTCAATTAAATCCATGTTATCTTCTAAATCAGCAAATGCAATTTCTGGTTCAATCATCCAGAATTCACATGCGTGTCTATTTGTATTACTATTTTCAGCTCTAAATGTTGGTCCAAAGGTATAAACATCTCTAAATGCTAAAGCAAATGCTTCTGCATGAAGTTGTCCACTAACTGTTAAGCAAGCTGAAGCATTAAAGAAATCGTTCGGATGTTTAGGATCAGCAATTACATGGAATACTTGGCCTGCTCCTTCAGCATCATTTGATGTGATTTCAGGCGTTTGAACATACATAAATCCTCTTTCTTGGAAATATTTATGAACTGCATAAGCCAAACAGTTTCTTACTCTATAAATAGCATTAAATGTATTTGCTCTTGGTCTTAAATATGCAATATCTCTTAAAAATTCAAAACTATGTTTCTTCTTTTGAAGAGGATAATCTTCAGCACAATCACCTAATAAAATAATACTCTCAGCATGAATTTCAAAAGGTTGTTTCATTGTTGGAGTTAAAACTAATGTTCCATTAACTTGAATGGATGAACCATAATGAGTTTTGCTCATTTCTTCATAATTAGCATTTTCCTTTGTGTAAACGATTTGAATATTTTTAAAATAACTTCCGTCATTAAATTCAATAAAACCAACTGAACCATTATTTCGATTAGATTTAACCCATCCTTCTAATGTGACTTTTTTGTTATCTTCTAATTTTCCATCATAAAAAGCCATAAAAAGTTTTCTATTCGTTAAATCTCTTAATTGACTCATAAAATCTAGTCTCCCTTACGTAAAATTTATAATATCACAAACAATTATTTTTACTACTTAATTTAAATTTAAATTAAAATTTCTTGAAATCTTGTATTTGCCAACTTGGGCCAACAGATACATCAAGCGGAGCAAACACCTTTTCTTTATATAAGTATTCACCAACTTTAGCAATCATTGCAGCATTATCTGTTGTACACCAGATTGGAGGTATTTCAACATCAATATCTATTCCTTCAAAAAGTTTTACAATTTCTGATCTTAAATATGAATTAGCACTAACACCACCAGCAAGAACTACCTCTTTCACATCATATCTTTCGGTAGCTTTCTTAACTCTATCAAGAACCATACCAACAGCAACATCTTGGAAAGATTTAGCCATATCTTCAATAACAACTTTTTCGCCTTTTTGTTCAAGATTATGAACAAGATTAATGACAGCTGTTTTAAGACCACTGTATGAGAAGTTCAAACTTCCATCATGAAGTGGAGTTGGAAGGTGATATGTGTGTTTACCAGTTTTTGCTAATCTATCGATTGCAACTCCTCCTGGATAAGGTAATCCAAGAACACGTGCGACTTTATCATAAGATTCACCAATTGCATCATCTTTTGTTTCACCAATTATTTCAAAATTTAAGTGATCTTTCATATATACAAGTTCAGTATTTCCACCACTAACAACAACAGCTAATAATGGGAAGTGAAGAGGTTTAATAAATTCATTAGCATAAATATGACCAGCTAAATGATGAACAGGAATTAAAGGTTTGTTATAAACTAAAGCTAAAGTTTTAGCAGCTTGAATTCCAACATGAAGTGCTCCAATTAATCCAGGTCCACGAGTTACTGCAATTGCATCAACTTCATCCATTGTAACTCCGCTTGTTTTTAAAGCTTCATCAAGTACACATCCAACATTTTCAAGATGTAATCTACTAGCAATTTCAGGCATGACTCCGCCATATTTTTGGTGAACTTCAATTTGACTTGAAATAACATTTGCTAATAACTTGCCATTTTTAGTAATAGCACAAGCAGTTTCATCGCAACTACTTTCAATACCCATGATAATTAAATCTTTTTCCATAATTTATAAAACTCCCTTTACAAAATAAATCGCATTCTCTCCATCTTCGTAATATTTTTCTTTAATTGTTACTTCTTGGAAGCCATGTTTTTTATATAAATTAATTGCTTTAAAATTTGATTCCCTCACTTCTAAAGTAAAATATAAAACATCATTTTCTTTAAGAATATTACAAGCAAAATCTATTAATTTCCCTGCAAATCCTTGATTTCTATAAGAATCCTTAACACAAATTTGACAAATTGTTGCACTATCGAAAGTAATCCAGAAATCTATAAAGCCAATTATTTC
>OJJF01000517.1_pt1 | contig 14302 bp, 8 predicted proteins | sample 1596121 | NCBI WGS metagenome assembly OJJF01 (sample SAMEA4350135, study PRJEB24818) | metagenome | biome: human; feature: gut; material: faeces | place: Denmark | collected 2013-09 | reverse complement strand
GGCGGGCGGCGGAAGCGTCCTGACCCAGCTGAACTGCCTGCAAAATGAAGGCTACATACAGAAGGCCATCGTGGAGAGCGGTATTTTTCATGATCCTTTCGTGGATCGCATGAAGCTTTCCAGAGAAGAGGCGCTGGATCAGGGAAGACGCTTCCTGGATTTCCTGGGCGTAAAGACCATTGAGGAAGCAAGGGCGCTTCCCGCGGAGTATATCCGGGATAAAAACGATGCCTTCGGCGCGTTCTGGGGCACCATTCCCGACGGCGTATATCAGACCGATACCTACTGGAACAACATGGCGGCAGGGAAATTCCTGGATGTGCCGATGATGACAGGCTTTACCAACAACGAATTTCTGACCATGCCCCAGGCGGAAACGATGGAGGCGCTGAAAAAAGAGGCGCAGGAAAAGTTTGGGGACAGGGCGGGAGAGTTTCTTTCCCTTATTAAGGCGGAGGACGGCCTGAAGGCGGCAAAGGAAAACTGCCTGGTCAATTCCGTGGAGATGGGAATCCGCAGAATGTGCGAGGTCCGCAGGGCGGCAGGAGCCGTGCAGCCATGCTATGTGTATGAGTTTGGCCCCGAGATCCCCGGATGGGATCAGCCGGGAGCCTTCCATTCCTCCGACCTGTGGTTCTTCTTTGAAACCCTGGCAAAATGCTGGCGGCCCTTCACCGGAAAGCATTATGATCTGGCCCGGCAGATGTGTAACTACTGGGCGGAGTTCATTAAAAAAGGAGACCCCAACGGCGCGGATGCGGACGGCGCACAGATGGAGCGCTGGGAGGCGTTTTCCCGGGAGGGTTGCGAAATGATGACCTTCTTCGAAAAGCCGGCGGCGGAAAAGAAGCCGGAAGGGGAAATCATGGCGTTCCTGACAAAATAGGAAAAGATAAGCTGCACGGATGCGGCAGGAGGAAAACAGATGGATTACATCAGAATGGAAAATAATGCGATTCTGTTTGAAAATGACGGGGAAGTGCTGCGTATTGAACCCTGGGGGAAAGATTCCCTCAGGGTCAGGGCGGCAATGATGAGGGAAATCCAGGATACGGACTATGCGCTGCTTCCCGCAGAGGAAACGGAAGCCGTCATTCAGATAAAGGATGGCTTTACAGGCAGCATAACCAACGGCAGGATTACGGCATGCCTGGAGGTGTGCCAATGGAAAAAACGCTGTCAAATCAGTTTTTATAACCAGAAGGGGGAATTGCTCTTAAAGGAAGCAGGCCATGGCGGCGCTTTAAATAATCATTCCAGGCATTTCCGGCCGAGACTGGGAGGGGATTATGAGCTTACGGTAACCTTCCAGGCAAGAGAAGAGGAAAAACTGTTCGGGATGGGCCAGTACCAGCAGGAGCTTCTGGATATCAAAAACTGTGTGCTTGAGCTTGCGCATCGCAATTCCCAGGCCAGCGTACCGTTTGTCCTTTCTGATGCGGGATACGGTTTCCTCTGGCATAACCCGGCGGTAGGAAAAGTCGTATTTGGTAAGAATCTGACCGAATGGTATGCGGAAAGCACGGAGCAGATGGATTATTGGATTACAGCGGGGGATACGCCGGAGGAAATAGAAAAAGCTTATGCGAAGGCCACAGGGACCGTACCGATGATGCCGGAATATGGGCTGGGCTTCTGGCAGTGCAAGCTTCGCTACTGGAATCAGGAGCAGCTGTTAAAGGTCGCCAGGGAATACCATAAAAGAGGAGTCCCGGTGGACGTGATTGTGGTGGATTTTTACCATTGGCCCAAATGCGGGGATTTCAGGTTCGATGAAGCGGATTTCCCGGATCCCAAAGCGATGGTTGACGAGCTTCGGGAATACGGGATGGAGCTGATGGTATCCATCTGGCCGCAGATTAACCTGACAAGCGAAAACTATGAAGAAATGCGCAAAAGCGGCCTGCTGATTAAAAATGAACGCGGCGTGGAGATTGCCATGCGTTTTGAAGGGGAAAATACCTTTTTTGACGCTACCAATCCCAGGGCGCGGGATTATGTATGGAAGCTTTGCAAGAAAAATTACTATGATTACGGAATCAAGGTGTTCTGGCTGGATGAGGCGGAGCCGGAATTTTCGGTATACGATTATGATAACTACCGTTATTTTATGGGGCCGGCAACTAAAGTCGGAAACATTTATCCCCAGCTTTATGCCAGAACCTTTTACGAGGGACAGAGGAAGGCCGGGATGGAAACTGCCGTGAACCTTATCCGCTGCGCATGGGCAGGAAGCCAGAGATACGGCGCTCTTGTCTGGTCGGGGGACATTCACAGTGACTGGGAGACTTTCCGGAAACAGCTTTGCGCCGGACTGAATATGGGTATCGCGGGAATTCCCTGGTGGACTACCGATATCGGCGGCTTTTCCGGCGGAAACCCGAATGATCCGGCATTCCGGCAGCTGCTGGTACGCTGGTTCCAGTGGGGGACGTTTTGCCCGGTGATGCGGCTTCACGGAGACAGAGTGCCCCAGACGCCGTTAACCCATAGCGACGGCTCGCCCACCATGCCCACGGGGGCGGACAACGAGATCTGGAGCTTCGGTGACGAAAACACGCCGATTCTGGAAAAGTATATCCGTTTCAGGGAAGAGATGCGGCCGTATACCCGTGAACTGATGAAAGAAGCGCATGAGGAAGGAAGCCCTGTGATCCGGACCATGTTTTATGAATTCCCGGAGGATAAGGCATGCTGGGAGCTGAAGGATCAGTATATGTTCGGCCCGGATGTGCTTGTTGCGCCGATTGTTTATGAGAATACATGGGAACGCCAGGTTTATCTGCCGGAAGGAACCGTATGGACCTTGATTTACGATGGAACGGAGTATGAGGGAGGCACAAGCGTGACCGTGCCTGCGGATATCAGTCGGATTCCCGTATTCCTGCGCGGACACAGCCATTCGGAATGGATTGGAAGCATTTAAGAATCGCAAGTATGTAAAAAAGATATGTTTACGCGGAAAGGAAAGACAGCATGGCAGAAAATTATACGAAAACGAAAGCCCGGATCATGGTATATACCAGGGAAACGGACGCTGCACAATATCCCGCAGGGCTTTCCCGCAGCATCCATCTGGCCTGCAGCAGGGACGGGAAAAATTATGAAGCGCTGAACAATAATTATGGAATCCTGTTTGCGGAAGCGGCGGTGGATGATGCGGATATCATTCATGCAAAGGGGGTAAAGAATCCCCGGATTTTTGCAATGCCGGAGGGCGGCTTTGGCATTGTTGCCGTCAGGGTCAATGAGGACGGCAGCGCGGATGAAGACAGCAGAGGGAGCGTTTTGCTCTGGACAACCGCTGACTTTAAGGAATTTAAGAAAATCGGTTTCCTGCCCCTTCATGGGGACGCATATGTGGAGCGGGCGCAGTGCAGGTATGATAAAAATACGGGAGAGTACTGCATCCTGTGGCAGGATGATCTGGGAAACAGCTATCAAAATGAAGTGAAGGATATCTGCAGCTTAACCGGTATATCCCCGGCGCATCCGGGCGTTTATGCGGAGGAGCTTCCCGGACAGGCGCCGGAGGGAGCCGAAAAAGGAAATTCCGTGGAGATAAGCACACAGCTGTGTGATGAAACGGCGCTTTACTGGAACAGGCTGTATTCTGTAAAAGTGCAGGTGCCAAAACGTATTTGGGCCCGCACGGCTTCGGAGGTCGAAAATGTATGGGCATCCGTGCTGTATTCGGATGGCTCTTCCGTACAAAAACAGGTAAAATGGGAGCTGGACGGATTGGATTTCCAGAGTCCGGGCTCCTTCCGCATCCGCGGAACCGTGCAGAATGAGCAGTATCAGTTCCCGCTGGCCTGCGGCTTCGGGGATCCTGTTATTTTCCCATGGGAAGGCCGTTATTATTTTATTGCCACCAACGACAACCTGAATGATGTGGGCTTTTATGTGAGGGAGTCGGAGGATGTGGCAGGACTGTTCCGGGAGGATACGCAGCAGCATCTGATACTGGGCCTTGATGAAGAACGCGGGTTTGTCCAGACCTTCTGGGCACCGGAATTTCATGTAATCGGCGGAGAGTTGTATATCCTGTTTGCCATAAGCGGCAAAAAATGGGGACCGCAGTGCCATCTGATGAAGCTGAAAAAGGGCGGAAGCCTCATCGATCCGGAAAGCTGGGAAGAACCGGTGAGGATACGTAAAAAGGACGGCAGCTTCCTGACGGAGGACGGCATCACGCTGGATATGACATACCTGAAAGCAGGGGAGCGCTCCTATGTGGTCTGGTCTTACCGCAGGAATATCGGCACGCCATATGACACGGGTTCCATGCTGTATATTGCAGAAGTGGATGAGAAGCAGCCCTGGCAGCTTTCCAGCGATCCGGTACTGCTTACCAGGCCGCTTTATGGCTGGGAGAATGTGAACCATACCATTAATAATGAAGGCCCTTATGCATTTACTGCGGACGGGAAAGTGTACCTGACGTATTCAGGCGGTGCGGCGGACGGCTACACCTATGCGCTGGGCCTGCTGACTGCGGATGCAAAGGATGATTTGCTGGATATTTCCGTATGGAAGAAACGGTGTACGCCTGTTCTTTCCTATTATTCGGTGGAAGGAATCTACGGCCCCGGCCACAATTCCTTTTTCACGGACGCACAGGGGAACCTGATGATAGCCTATCATGCGGAGGACGCGCTGGAGCATCATCTTCGCTGCGATGGAATCCACAGAGTGCACTTTAACATCCATGGGGAACCGGTCTTTGATCTGTCTGCGAAACGGGATTTGGATCCGGCGCTTTCGCAGGTGGAGATGGAAGTGATTGTGGGCTGAGGGCTGCAGAAGGGAGAGGGAAAATGATAATCAAAGGAACTGCAGACTGTATTCCGGAGGAGGTTGGCTATGATTCGGGACGCATTGCCGTACTGAACGGCCACTTCCTGCGCATGATAGAGAAGAAGGAGATAGAAGGGGCGGCATACTGCATATCCCGCAGAGGGAAAATCATTGCCTGCAATAGTATGGGAACTGCTCATTATTTTGATGGCCCCGGAGACATGAGGCCGGATACGGTTCATGGAATCGCATCCATTAGCAAGACCTTTACCGCGGCTGCGGTGATGAAGCTGGCAGAAGACGGCCTGTTAAGGCTGGATATGAGGGTCGGGGATATCCTGCCGCAGTTTGCCGCAGCGCCTTTTGAACAGATTACGCTATTTCAATTATTGACACATACCTCAGGGCTTCAGCCTGACGGGGGATGCTTCCCGGAGGAGGATTCCCCTCCCCATGGGCATATATTGAGGAAGCGGCAAAAAATTGGAAAGCGGGCGAAAAATTTGACTGGCTTACGCCGGCCCTGTCCTGCGGAATGAGAAGAGAACCGGGAAAGGAATGGCAATACTGCAGTTTTGGGTTTGCGGTCCTTGGGGCGGTAATAGGAAAAGTAAGCGGGATGAAGGCGGAAAACTATATAGATGAGAATATCTTAAAACCGCTGGGACTGCAGGATACCTTTTTCTTACCGGCCAAGGCGGATAAAATAAAAAGGATAAACCTTCTTGCGGAAGAAGAGAAGGAGGAGATAGAAAGATCGGCAGACAGCAGCAGTCAGATTCCTACAGTTTGGGAACAGATTCCCCAAACCGGCGGCGGTCTTTTCTCCACTCCCTGTGATCTGATTCGATTTGCCAATATGATGCTTGGCATGGGGACCTGGAACGGGGTTCGGATACTGGGGAGAAAAACGGTGGAAAAAATGACGGCCTCTTCTCTTTTCCAGGTGCCTGATTATTGCTGGGGGGCAAATGAGCCGGATCGAAAATATGCGATAGGCTTTGACCGGAGGGAAGGCCCCGGATTCCATTATTCCAAAGGAACCTATATGCATGAAGGCTCCGGTTCCTGCTCTCTTGTAATTGATCCGCAGGAACAGCTTGCCGCAGCGTGGTTTGTGCCATTCCGGCCCGGGGAATGGTATGCAGAGGGGCTCTGGAATGTGAGCAATATTATCTGGTCAGGGTTATAAAAAGTATAAAAAACAAATATAAGGAGAGACAAAAAAATGGACAGTACTAAATGTTTCAGGATTGAAAAGGATGCGCAAATCCCTTTTAACAACAAAGTAGATTACTGCATCGGCACAGGCCGCATGGGGCTGGCGCTGCAGAAGGAATATCAGGAGCAGCTGGCCCTGGTGCAGGAGGAGATCGGATTTTCCCATATCCGCGGCCATGGCCTGTTTTCCGACGATATGGCCATCTATCAGGAGTACACGGACGAAAACGGGAAGAAGCATGCGGAATATAATTTTACTTATCTGGATCTTGTGATGGACAGCTACCTGAAGCTGAATATCAGGCCTTTTCTGGAGCTTGGCTTCATGCCGGATAAGATGGCTTCAGGAGAGCAGACCGTGTTTTACTGGAAGGGGAATGTGACGCCGCCGGCAAGCTATGACGCATGGTGCGAACTGGTGCAGGCAACCCTCCGCCATCTGATGGAGCGTTACGGGGAGGAAGAGGTGGTAACCTGGCCCATCGAGGTCTGGAATGAGCCGAACCTGCCGGGCTTCTGGAAGGATGCGGACATGGAGGAATATTTTAAGCTGTTCGCCCGTACCTTTGCGGCGATAAAGGAAGTGGATTCCCGGTTCCGCGTGGGCGGTCCCGCTATCTGCGGCGTGGAGGATGAAAAGTGGATACGCATGTTTATGGAATTCTGCCGGAAGGAAAGCATCCCGGTGGATTTCGTAACCCGCCATCATTATACCACCGAGCTGCCGGAGAAGGACGGCCATTACGGCTATGCAAAGCTGAGGGAGCCGGAGGAAGGCTTTGCCAATCTGCAGACGACCAGGGATATTGTTGACAGCTTTGAGGAATTTAAGGGAATGGAAATACATATTACAGAGTTCAACACTTCCTATATTCCCAACTGCCCGCTGCATGATACCAACAGGAATGCCGCCTATATTGCAAGACAGCTGTCCCGTCTGGGGGATGTGAACGAATCCTATTCCTACTGGACCTTCGGAGATATTTTTGAGGAGCTGGGAGTTCCTTTTACACCCTTCCACGGCGGCTTCGGACTGGTGGCAAACGGCGGGATTCCCAAGCCCACCTTCTGGACCTTTAAATTCTTCAAGGATTTGCAGGGAACCTGCGTGTACCGTTCAGATGAGGCGGTTATCGTGAAACGGGAGGACGGAAGCTACAGGGGAATTGTGTGGAATATGACCCTGGAAGGAACCGGCGAGGATATATGCCATACCTACCAGCTGCCCATCGAAGGAAAGGAATGCTTTATCCTGACCAAAACTGTGGATGAGGCCACCTGCAATCCCCTGAAGCTGTGGCATGCCATGGGCGAACCCTCCAGCCTTTCAGAGGAGCAGAAGAAACTGCTGAAGGAAGCTGCAAAGCCCTTTGTGGAAGCGGACAGAGCCGCGGTTCAGGATGGCTGTGCGCAGGTAAATATTACCGCGCGGGAGAACGGCGTGGTATATTTTGAGGTTAAGGCTGTGGAGGATAAGAGCGACAGAGGGTATTGCTATAAAAGAGTGATTGGTAAATAAGAGGCTTACAAAGTAAGCGCTTAATTTATAACGCAGCAGGCTGCGGGAGCTTTGAGCACCGCGGCAGTCGTCGGGCGGATTCGTGGGTGGATCCGCCTGGCCTGCTGTCGGCGGAAAGGGAAGGTATGTCGTAAGGGGAGGCATGTCGCAAGAGAAGGTATGTCGAAAGAGGAGGCATGCCGTAAGGGAAGGTATGCCGTAAGAGAAGGTATGCCGCAAGAAAAGGCATACCATAAAGGGAGGCAGGTAAATGAGCAGAATAACAGTTCGTACAGAAAATAAAAGATTTCCAACAGCCCCCAATCTGTATGGTATTTTTTTCGAAGATATCAACAGGGCGGGAGACGGCGGGTTATATCCGGAACTTCTCAGGAACAGGAGCTTTGAGGATTCCATTGAGCCTAAGGACTGCCATACGGAGCAGGATGGCTATGCACTCGTCAGCAGGGCAGGCTGGAGAGATGAATTTAATCATGGGGAGGGACTTTCGCGATGGATCAGGAAAAACGGTACTCCGTATACTCCTGTTCCGGCCTGGTACACAAATCACGCACAGATGTGCCTGGACAGAGACGATACGCTGAATGTCCACAGACAGGTATCCCTCGCCGTTGCTTTTGAAAAGGGCGGTGAGCTGTATAATACGGGCTTTTGCGGAATTGCCCCGAAAGAGGGGGCGCGGTATCATTTTTATATGTTTGCAAGGACAGAAACCCCGGTTAAAGTAAGTGTTTCTGTGGAGGAAGATGCACATGAATTCGGAAAGCTGCATTTCCTTCTGGAGGGTGACGGCTATGTGCGGTATGACGGCAGCTTTGCAGCGGATAGTGACGGCAGGAATGCGAGACTGGTAATCCGCTGCCCGGAAGGCGGAAAAGTAAATTTCGGCTTCTGTTCCCTGATGCCGGAGGATACCTACATGGGGCATGGACTGCGCAGGGATCTGGTGGAAAAGCTGAGAGATCTGAAGCCCCGTTTCCTCCGTTTTCCCGGCGGATGCATTGTGGAAGGTTTTTCCCCGGAAACAGCCATGCAGTTTAAAAATGTAGTGGGGCCTGTCTGGGAACGGCCCGGACATCAGCTGATGTGGCATTACCGCAGCTATAATGGGCTGGGCTTCCATGAATATCTTCAGCTGTGCGAGGATCTGGACATGGAGCCGCTGTATGTGTGCAACTGCGGCCTGACCTGCCAGGGAAGGATGCCTGAATTTTTTGAAGGGGAAGAGCTGGAGGCAATGCTTCAGGATACACTGGATGCAATCGAATACGCCATAGGGGATAAAACCTCTGAATGGGGAAGCCTGCGGGCGCAGATGGGGCATCCGGAGCCGTTCAGACTGAATTATATTGAGATCGGCAATGAAAATTCAGGGGAGGTATATGAAGTACGCTACCGGAAATTCTATGATGCCATAAGAAAACGGTATCCCCATATCCGGCTGATAGCCAATACCCATCTGGAGGAAAAAGGCCTGCAGGCGGATATCGTGGATGAGCATTTTTACAGCACTGCGGAATTCTTTGCGGAAAATACCAATTATTATGATAATTACGACAGGAAGAACCCGAAAATTTTTCTGGGTGAGCTGGCAGTAGTCCGGGGCTGGGTAGGCCAGTTGTACGGAGCTTTGGGAGAAGCTGCCTTCCTGATCGGCATGGAACGCAATCAGGATGTGGTGGAGCTGGCTTCTTATGCGCCTCTTCTTGAAAATGTGGATTACAATGCCTGGTTTCCTAATCTTATCCGCTTTAACCAACGGGAAAGTATAGCGATCCCTACCTATTATGTCTGGAAAATGTTTGGAAACAGCCGCGGTGAAGATGTAGTGGAGGCGGATGTGGAGACAGGGACTTTATACCGGCCGGTAAAGGGAATGGCCTCCCTGATGGGACAGGCCGGGCTGCGTTACAGAAATGCTTCCTGGAACGGGACGCCCGTGGGAGTTACCCATGAGCTGATGGGAAGAGTGAAGGAAGAAGAGGGGAGCAGCTGTATTCTGCCGCCGGATGAAGAACAGCGGGCAGAAGCGGAAAAGCTTTACCGGGTGGATAAGGACAGGGTTTTTGCCGTATTTGGTGAAGAGCAGGTTACCTCCGGGACTTTTGACATCGATATCTATGCGGAGGAGGGAAGGGAAATCTGTCTGGGTGTATACAGCGGCCGTATGCCGAAGGAAGTCTATATGGCGGATGAAACCCATCCCCCGAAAGAGTGGAATGCCGCCAATGTGAAGCCCTTTGTCTGGACGCTGGAAAATGGGGTAAGCACCTTCCGTGAACAGAGGTTTCCCAGTGACAGGAACCTTGACGAGGAACATATTGCAGAGCTTCGTTACGGGGAGTTTAATCATTTCAGGTATGAGGTGGATGGAAAGCAGATGAAGCTGTATGTGAACGGGGAATGTATTCATCAGGTAAATGTGCCCGGCTTTCCCTCTTTATCTTCCGTAGTCTGTGACTCCCCCTCAGAAGTGATTATCAAGATAGTGAATATGTCGCCGGAGGAGGATGCGGTGGAAATTACCCTGGACTGCCAGGTGGAGGATGCTTATCAGGTTACCCTGCTCACAGGTGAAAAGCAGGCGGAAAACAGTTTTGAGGAACCGGAAAAGGTCCATGATGTGTTACAGAGCCACTCGGGTGCATCGTCCCATTTTTATTATACGGCGCCGGCTTATTCGGTGAATGTGCTCCGGCTTGTGAAAGTACAGGATTGATGCACGGAACAATAAATTACGGCCGGCTGCCACAGGATCGGACGGCGGAAAGGACGGCGAGCTATCCTCTATGTGCGTAGAGGATAGCTGTTTTTTTGTCCTGATGGTTATCTATGTAAGCGAGTGCTGCGAAAATTACCGGTACCAGCGTCAATACTTCAAGAGTATCCATATCACATTCCCTTCTCACTGCACGCCAATCATAAGCGTCCCCTTCCCTCATGGCTTCCAGCTTTTCCTAAACTGCAGCGGGGTAATATGCTCCCTTGATTTAAAAAGGTTTATAAAATGGGATGCCTGGTTGATCCCGCAGCGTTCGGCAATTTCATTTACCGGCAGATCCGTGTATTTCAAAAGCTCCTTGGCGTAGGAGAGCCGCAGCTCGATCTGTTATTCATGGGGAGAACTGCCCACATACCGGGAAAACTCCCTGATAAAGTGGTATTTGCTCACATGAAGCTGCCGGGCCAGGTCATCCAGAAGCAGCGGCTCCTGAAAATGCCTGTTGATATAGCGTTCCGCCTCCCGGATGCCGGGCGGGATCAGGATATCGTCGGGGGAATGGGCGCCTGCGGCGGAAGCGCTTCCTGTGCCGGCGTTGCGGCGCAGGATGAACTCCGTCAGAATCGAAGTGATCAGCTGGGCAGAAAGTACCTCGGTAGTGATATCTTTTTTTGAATAAAGCTCCATGATCTGCCGGATACAGCTTTCTATCCGCGAGGGAGCCGCTCCATCCTGTTTTTCCAGGATGCCGAAGCCGTTTTTTGTAAATTCCATAAAATAGCCAAGGGCATTGCTTCCGTTAAAATGCAGCCATAAAAAGTCCCAGTGGGAGCCTTCGGGCGTAAAATATTTATGGTAATCCATGCAGTTGATAAAAAAGCTTGACCCCGGGCCCAGTTCATATTCCTGCCCCTGACAGCACAGAATGCCGCGGCCGGAAAGAGTATGCAGAATCAAAAAGGAGTTCAGGTTTTCCCGCTCGGTATAGTAAGGGTAAAAGGTATGAAAACAACCGGTTTCCTGCATATAGAAAAAGATGCTCTGGGCGGTCTGGCTGGGATTGGAAAAGAGCGACCAGGAATCTGCGCTCCAGGAGGTAAGGCACTGTTCCATTAATTTGTTTTTATTTTCTTTTCCCATAGGAAGTTCCCTTTCCGGCGTCAGTCAGCTGCAGGCCTGGTTTCTGTTGAGCAATTTTCTGATATTTTGGGGCAATTTCATCCGATGCAATTTTATTCTATCCGGTTATAATGGGATTGTAAAGAGTATCATTCCAGAAAAAGGGGATAAGGAAATGGATGAATTTTATATTAGCCCGAAGGATCGGGAAGTACTGAGGGAGCTGGCGAAGAAACAGCTGGAGCTTTCCCAGGCTGAGAAGAATAAAAAGCGCATCGGAGAATGGTATGAGCACAATTCCCTGCAGGGGAAGCGGCCCATGATCCACCTGGAGCTTGGCACCTTTGCGCAGGAAATCATTCCTGAGAGGCTTAGATGCGAAGGAGATTTCGCAAGGCAGATAGAAACGGAGCTGTACAGCAATTTTCTGAATCAGGAGCTGTTTGATGATGACAGGGTGACGCCGGATTATTTTCCGATATCTTATGATACCTGGTTTACGCTGTTTGATATACAGATTCAGGTCCGCAGGCTGAACGGCTCTGTCGGCCATGAGTTTGAGCCTGTGATAGAGGATCTGGAAGAGGATTATGGCAAACTGAAAAAATCCACCTACGGCGTTAACCTGGAAAGGACGGAAAAGAGGCGCGCCGCGCTGGAGGAGGCCTTCGGTGATATCCTTCCGGTGCGTCTGAACATGGGATGCCTTTACAGTGTTCCCACACAGATGGTCGTTCATTTTATGAAGATGGAACAGATGATGTACAATATTTACGACTATCCGGAGCTGTTTAAGGAAATGATGGACAGGATTGCGGACGATACGCTGGAATATTATCGTTTCCTGGAAGATAATAAGCTCATTCTCCCCACTGTTGCAGGAGAATCGCTGGGGCAGGGAAGCTGGTGCTATAACCATGAACTGCCTGGCTGGGAGGAACATGGGAAACGTCCCTTTACCACGAAAGATGTATGGGGATTTATGGATTCCCAGGAGACGGTTGGACTGTCGCCTGCCATGTATGAAGAATTTATTTTCCCCTGTTATCAGAAAATTGCAGGACAGTACGGGCTGCTTTCTTACGGCTGCTGTGAGCCGGTGGATCCGATTTGGGAGTCCTGTATCAGCAAGCTGGATAATTTGAGAAAGGTTTCCATTTCACCCTGGTGCAATGAAGAGTATATGGGAGAACGCCTGGCAGGCAGCAAAATAATTTTCCACAGAAAGCCTTCGCCCAACATTCTGGGGCTTGGCACCGTTCTGGATGAGGACGCGCTCAGGGCCGCCATGCGCAAGACGCTGAAGGCGGCGCAGGGCTGTAAGCTGGAAATTACACAGAGGGATGTTTATACCATCAATCATGATGTGGGCAAGGCAAAACGGTATGTAGATATTATTAAAGAAGAAATTGAGAATCACTGGAAGGGTTAGTGTTTGCAGGCGGCAGGAATAAATTCTCAGACACGCCTCAGGAAGATGCTCTTTGCAGTCGCAATTGAAAGCGGCTGCAAAGAGCATTTTTTTGTTTTTTGGTAAGCATGCGCTGTAAAACAAAAGCCTTTCAAACAGAAGCGCTGCCGGCAGCTTCAAATATGTGTTAATGCGACATCAGCGGTGAAAAGCTGTCGTATTTCTCTATAAAGAAATCTGCGCATATTCTTTATAATGAAGGTATGGTTTACGGAAATTGTGAAGTACCGTACGGCATCTGTTTTTTGATATTTCAAGCAGCAGGGCCAGGGCGTGTATGAAAAAATATTCCTATAGTTTTAAGGCTTACTTTGATATCCTGCCGGGAAGCATGCCCGGCAGGCAGAAAAAAGATTAGGGGAGGATATGCATATGCTGGAAGTACAGCACAGAAAAGGAAGAAAAATAAACAGAGTATATCAGGAAGGGAAGGCGCTGTATCTGGAACAGGAATCAGGGCTTATCCGCATCCTGCCGCAGACGGACAGGATTATCCGGGTTTCCTATACGGAAAACGGCGGTTTTGCGTCGGAACAGGGGGCGCAGCTGGCCGATTTGTCCCTGGACGGCGGCAGCTTCTGGAGCTGGAAGGAAGAAGAAAAAGAAATCCGGGTGGACACCGGATATCTGCGGATGAGGATTGCCCGCGGCACCGGTTCCATTTCCTATGAAAGGGCGGACGGCAGCCTGCTGCTTGCCGAACGGGACAGGGAAAGCAAATGTGTGGAGGCGTTCGATTCCTACCGCATGGTGGTGAATGAAAATACACAGATAGAAGAGATACAGACGCCGGACGGCATCAAACGCAGGATCCGGGAGGCTGACCGCGTTTTTGATAAAAAGCTCTATCATACCAGGCTGCACCTTGATTTTGCGCCGGAGGAACATCTTTACGGACTGGGACAGGCGGAGGAGGGCGTATGGAACCTGCGCCACACCACTCAGTATCTGCACCAGGCCAATTTGAAAATCGCCGTTCCCATGCTGCTTTCAGATAAAGGCTACGGCATCCTTTTGTCCACCCAGAGCCCTGCCATATTTAACGATACACAGTATGGTACTTATCTGTATACGGAAGCGGATGAATATCTGGATTATTACTTCCTGGCAGGAGAGTGCGCGGATGAGGTGACAGGCGGCTTCCGACTGCTTACCGGGAAGGCTGCCATGCTTCCCCGCTGGGCCTTCGGTTATATCCAGTCCCAGGAAAGATATGAAAGCGCCGTAGAGCTTGTGGAAACGGCAAAACGGTTCCGGCAGGAGGGAATCCCGCTGGACGCCCTTGTCCTTGACTGGATGTCCTGGAAGGGGAACCTGTGGGGACAGAAAACCTTTGACGGGGAACGTTTCCCGGATCCGGCAGACATGATACAAAAGCTGCATGAACAGAAGGTGCATTTTATGATTTCCATCTGGCCGAATATGAGTAAAAGTACGGCTGATTATGAGG
>OJJF01000508.1_pt1 | contig 14455 bp, 10 predicted proteins | sample 1596121 | NCBI WGS metagenome assembly OJJF01 (sample SAMEA4350135, study PRJEB24818) | metagenome | biome: human; feature: gut; material: faeces | place: Denmark | collected 2013-09 | reverse complement strand
ATATTACTTCCTTTACATTATTCTGTTAAATCAAGTATACTATATTGCCTTATTATCCAATTACTCCAATTTATGTAAATAACTTCAAATTAAGACAATTATAATAAAAATACTTATAGGCCTCTCTGTTTCATAAAAAGACTTCGAAGTCCAAAATTACTTTTGGGTCCCGAAGTCTTTTTTAACATTATTTATATCTTAATAGAAAAAATCAATACTAATTTTAGTCAGAAGCTTTTGTATACTTCTCCATATTATGCAAAAGATTCCTGGAATGCTTCTTAGATTTTCACTCTCTTTAGAAGCATCCTCAGTCGATCTTATTTTAAAACATGGACACAATACGCCTACTTACACCAGACTAATCCGATAATGCTCCAGCCAGTAATTCACCTGTAACAAATAAGCGAGCAGCTGCGGCCCGGCCATCAGCTGTCCGTAGAAGGGACGGGCATAATCGGATGGCTGTTCCATAAAACGTTCCACCTTCTTTTTATCAATCAGCAGGTTCAGCGGCGCATTCATATCGGAAAGCACCTCCCGCATATGGCTCCTCACAAGCTGTTCATATGCCGGATCATAGGTCTTGGGATAGGGACTCTTCCTGCGGTAGAGGACATCGTCAGGCAGCCAGCCCCTGCCGGCATCCCGCAGAAGCCCTTTTACAACGCCGTCATGGCACTTCATGCTCCAGGGAACATTCCACAGATATTCCATAATTAAATGATCTGCAAATGGCACCCTGGCCTCCAGCCCCACATGCATGCTGGTGCGATCCATCCTGTCAAGAAGCGTCTGCATGAACCATTTCAGATTCAGGTAGGAAATTTCCCTGCGCCGCTTTTCTTCCCCAGCCTCCCCCTCTAAAACAGGTGTTTCCTCTATGGTCCTGCGGTATGCATTCCCTGCATACTCCTCCAGGGGCAGCTGCTCAAGCACTTCGTCCTTAAGCAGCATCGTCCTGGGTGTAAAATCCATGGACCAGGGAAAACAGGCCGCCTCAAAGCATTCTTTTTTATGAAACCAGGGATAACCGCCGAAGATCTCATCCGCACATTCCCCTGTCAGCGTCACCTTATGCTGCTTTGCCACTTTACAGCAGAAATACAGCATGGAGGACTCCACATCAGCCATACACGGCAGATCCCTGGCATCCACCGCCTCAAAAAGATAGTCGTAAAGCTCCTCGTTTCTGCATTCCAGGTAAAAATGCTGTGTATCCGCATATTTTCTGACCACATCCACCCAGGGCCGATCCTGCGAGGGCTGGAAATTGTTTGCCTGGAAATTAATATCATTGTCCTTAAAATCAAAGGAATAGGTGGACAGCACCTTCCCTTGTTTTTTCAGTTCGCTGCTGCAGATAGCGGTTACAAGGCTGCTGTCCACGCCGCCGGACAGGAAGGTACAGACAGGGACATCGGACAACATCTGCTTTCTTACCGCATTTTCAATCAGATACCGGGTATGCTCCACTGTTTTTTCGTAGGACTCCTCATGGGGGCGGCTTTGCAGCTTCCAGTAACAATGCTGGTTAATCCCTTCCGGGCCAAATTCCAGGTAATATCCCGGCAGGACCTCCTTCACATTACGGAATACACCGCTTCCGTAGGTTTTAGCAGGCCCCAGCCCGAAAACCTCGCAGAGCCCGGCCTTATCCACCTGCGCCTGTATCCCGGGATAGCTGAGGATTCCCTTGATTTCCGATGAAAAAATGAGGGTATCCTCTTTTATGGTATAAAAACAGGGCTTTACGCCTGCCCGGTCCCTGTAAAGGTAAATTTTTTCCAGCCTTCCATCCCAGATCGCAAAGGAAAAAATACCATCCAGCCGCTTTACGAATTCTTTTCCGTAATGCAGATAAGCAGTCAGAATAACCTCTGTGTCACTGTTCGTCTGAAAGCTTTCTCCTGCTGCCAGAAGTTCTTTTTTCAGCTCCGGCATATTATATAGCTCTCCGTTGTAACAGATCGCAAATTCGGCGCCGCCTTCTCTTTTTACCATAGGCTGGCGCCCTGACGCCAAATCGATGATGGACAGCCTCACATGAGCCAGGCCGCAGTGTTTTCCCAGAAAAATCCCTTCCTCATCCGGCCCTCTGTGTTTCTGGACGGTTTTCATTCGGTTCAGCACCGTCCTCCATTCTCCTTCGTTTTTTTCATAATTTATTCTGACGTTACAAAAGCCTGCAATTCCGCACATATGGCTTTCCGCCTTTCCTGTCATTTGACTTGATTACAGTAAAAGTTTACGATGTTTGGACTGTTACTGATTTTTCTTTCATCGCAGCGGCTCATGGCCTTTACGTTTCCCCGTAATCTACCAGTAAAGGCTGTATCTGCTTATGGTCAAGGGCCTGCATCAGCGCCGGTATGAGTCTGTCTGCGTGGGCTACGAGGGAATTCGGCTTTTTCTCCGGATTATCCTGGCCAAAGGGCACAAAATAAATATTTTTGGTATTCAGAAGAAGTCCTATGTTTTTCATATTCATCCCCAGGCCGTCATTGGTGGAAATGAAGATCAAAAGAGGCTTGTTATTTCTCAGATGCGCCTTGGCCCCCATCAGAACCGGTGTGTCCGTAATCCCGTTTGCCAGTTTGGCGGCAGTATTGCCGGTGCACGGCAGAATCGCCATAATATCCAGATAACCCTTGGGGCCTATCGGCTCCGCTGCCTCAATGGAGCATATCGGCTCCCTGCCCGCGATTTTGGCCGCCCGTTCCATGAACTCCTCCGGCTTCCCGAATCTGTTCTCTATGCTCTGGGAAGCATTGGAAAATAGAGGATAAATATCCGCCCCCAGCTGTGCCAGTTTTTCCATTTCCTTAAATATCTTCTCAAACGTACAAAAGGAGCCGGTCAGTGCAACTCCTATTTTTTTACCTTTTAAATCCATCGTTAAAATACGCTCCTTTCACAGATGTCTCAATACATAGTCCGTAAGGCACTTCGCGGAAGTCCTGCCGGCATATTTGCCGGGCAGGCCCGGACAGCGCAGGGCTGTTATATTAAGACGTTCGGCCGCCTTATAATCCACGCCGCCTCTTCCTGATGCAATGTCTATAATTAACGCATCTTCTCTTATTTTTTCAAGCAGCTTCTCCGTTAAAAGCAGGGCCGGGGCCGTATTGTAGATGTATTCAAACTCTCCCGCCCTGCTTTCAAGCTGTTCCAGAGGCAGTGTCCGAAGGCCATAGGCATCCGCCACCGCAAGCTCGGTCTGACTGTTGCTGCATACCGTAACGCAGGCAGAAAGGCCTTTCAGCTTATCGCTCAGTATTTTTCCGCATCTGCCATAACCGATGACAAGGCTTTCGCTTTTGTGTATATTGGTATCCTTATGCCGCAACGCTTCCAGCACCGCGCCTTCCGCTGTTGCAACCGCATTGAACACGGCAATGCTTTCCACCAGCATAAAATCACAGCAGAGGATATCCCTTTCACTGCATTCCTGCCGGAACGATTCCGGAATGACACCTCCGAAAATAGTGTGTTTTTTACGGATCAGCCGCGACAGCTCCCGGATTTCCAGAACCCCTTCTTTTTCCAGGGGAATTCCTCCCACAATCACATCCGCACCGTCCAGCGCCTCCTTCAAAGAATGCGCCCGGCCATCCGCGTTTTCCTTATCCGTTTCCTGAATTCCAAAGCTGATGACTCTATATCCATTTTCCTGAAAAAACGGTATCATAAAAGCCGTACGTCTGTCTCCTCCGATAACCGCAATATCGTATTCCGCCATAGTTGCCCTCCTGACTGCAGGTGTCATAAATCGACTTACTGTCTCATAAAATTGTATGCCGCTTATCCGCTGTTGTGCCTGTCAGGAAAACGTGTTTGGGAAATGCCCCGGAACAGAATCTGCTGTAATACGGCAGAAAACGCCTGCAAAAAAGAAACAATTCCCACCAACGCTTTTCTTTTATACTTCCACTTTATATAGAAAAAAAGCGATACCGTTTCCGCATCGCTTTTTCCCAAAAATCCTGTTAAAATTCAATACCGATCAGCTTCTGCTGCCGGAAATCTGCATATTCTTCAGCAAGTACAGAAATTTTTCCCTTATCCTGAAAACCGTTCCACAGGGTTATTTTCATCTCCATTCCCCTGCTCTTCTTTTTACCTGTCCAGATTCCAATGATTTCTCCCCGGTAAACAACAGTTCCCGGATTCGCCACCATTTTCCAGATCTGTTTATGCAGGGATTTATCCGGCTGCAAAATGCTTCTGTCACGCTGGTCAAGATACGGGTCGTGGCCGCCAAGAAGGAGCAATTCCCTTTGCAGCGGTTTCGGGGACATAAGGCAGGCTTTGTCTTCGGAAAGAATCCAGGCATTCTTACCCACTGCTTTGACAGGCTCCATCTCCTCAGACACAGCTTTCCACATGCGGCGGGCCTGTTTCCCCGAGCAGCCCAGCCAACCTTCGAAAGAGGCTGGCGTTGCCGGTCCATAGCAGTGCAGGAACTTCCGCACCAGCTTCTTTTCCCCTTCTCCCTGGTTTTCCAGCGGATGGCCTGTCCAGGCGTTGTAAGAAGTAAAGGTGGGGCTGATTCCTTCCCGCGCCCCGAACACCACCAGTCCGTCGAATGCGCAGGGGCGCAGCAGGAATGACACCACCGCGCCGCCCACCGTCTGTTTGTCCGGGCTGCCATACATGGACGGATGGTTCCACAGCGTCTTCTTTTCTTCGGGAAGCAGCGGCAGCATCCATTCGGCCAGCGTCTGATCCAAAGCGCTTTTGGTCACGATTGTCTTGCCGTTAAGCCTGGGCATTACCTGCTTCAGCATTGGGAGCAGTTCTTCAAAGGACATCTGCAGAAAATCCAGCGCCAGGGAAATTCCCTGCGTATAAATCCATGGCTCATCCTCCTGCGGAATAAGCGCAGATAAAAAGACATCGCTTTCTTCCTCCGGGAATACAACAGGCGCGCCCCGCAGGCTCCATGCCTGCAGCAGACACCGTTCCTGGTACAAAAAATGGTTCATATCCTCCTGGCTGCAGGAAGGAATTCTGTTGTACAGCGCGGTTTCCCAGGCTCCGGGCGGACTGTTCTGCATACCGCAGGCGCCTGCGGCTGCGATGAGGTCTTCCTTTGTATAAAACGCATCCAGATGGTGGGAATGGAGCCGGAAATTTCTTATCTGTTCCAGGTTCAGTTCTGTCATAGGGGGTTCCTTTCGTCCTGCGGGAAGCTGTATTAACTGTTTTTTATTATGATGTTATTATACCTCTGCTTTTTGACCATGACAAAGAAAAAATTAAAATGTATATCTGCTTTGAGACAACGCCGGAGTATCGTGGCAGGTGGATTACGAAAGCGCTTCTGAGGCGGGTCTGCAAGGATGCTGAAGCATAAGGCTTTGAATATATCGAAGTCTATCCGCAGGCTTCCAAAACCTGCTCCCTGCTTGCTTTCAATGGTCCGATGGCAATGTACTATAATTTGGGTTTTGAAAAGATACAACAGCAGGGGAAAACTATAGTTATAAGGGGAAAATTATCATCCTGTTAAACCTTTTCTTGTGCTTTCAGAAAAGGTTGAATCTACGCAATATTAGTGATAAAATAAACGCAAGCATAAATTTCTAACGAATCTTGGCCACATGCGCCGTCTAATTTCCATTCTCAATTCAGAAACTCTATGCTTACTATCCAACAAAGAAAGCAGGAGCGGCTGATTGGGAAGGCTGCTCCGCGCACAAACAGAAGGGAGCAGCTTATGGCAGAAAAACTGCACGTAGTAAGAAATCAGAAGGATACGGTTTTCCGGATGCTGTTTCGGGAAAAGAAGGAACTATTGGAGTTGTATAATGCACTCAATGATTCCGCATATAACAGCCCGGAGGACCTGACAATCTGTACCCTGGAAAATGCAATTTATATGAATTTTAAGAATGACATCTCATTCCTGCTGGATTCCGAGATGAATCTGTACGAGCACCAGGGTTCGTATAATCCCAATATGCCGCTGCGGGATTTGGTGTACATTGCCAAGCAGCTGGAAAAATATACGCGGGATGAGACCATATATTCTTCCATGCTGGTGAAAATTCCGGTGCCACGGTTCGTGGTATTTTACAACGGCACGGACGGGCAGCCGGAAAGGCAGATCCTGCGGCTGTCGGATGCTTTTGAAAAAGAGACGGCAGAACCGGAGCTGGAACTGAAGGTGCTCATGCTGAATATCAATTTCGGACACAATAAAGAGCTGATGGAGAAATGCCGGACATTGAGGGAATACAGCCAGTATGTGGACCGGGTCAGAAAATATGCAAAGAGAATGCGGATTGAGGAAGCGGTTGAACGGGCGGTAACGGAATGTACCAGAGAAGGCATTCTGGCAGATTTCCTGTCGTCACAGAGAGCGGAGGTGATAGCAGTGTCAATCTTTGAGTATAATGAAGAAGAGGAAATGAGAAAAATCCGCGCAAGCGAGTATAAGAACGGTAAAGAAGATGGAATTGCTCAGGGGATAAAGCAGGGAATAGAACAAGGAATAGAACGGGGAATAGAACAAGGAATGGTAGAAACCTGTAAGGAATTAGGGGTCAGTTTTGAGCAGACTGTAGCAAGACTGAAACTCCGTCTTGGCATCAGCGAACAGGAGGCACAGGAAAAGGTACGGCATTATTGGTGAAGAACCTGAATAGCTGAGGATATTATAGGAAACAAGATAAAAGTCATCATGGGACCTGTTGTCAATATGGCAAACCATGGTGACTTTTTTGTATGAATGGAAAGTATTGGCTTGGACTAATTTTACTGGTTGACTCCTTCTGCTTACGATAGTATACTTAATTAATATACGAATATATGTTCGAATGGTAAGGAGGGGGAAATAAATGCCATATATGAACTTTAAAGATCTTAATATGTTCTACGAAGACATGGGCTGCGGCGAACCGATACTGTTTTTACACAGCCATTTCAGCCGCAGCCTGCTGGCCTTCGGTGCACAGATACAGCCATTTCAGGGGGAATACCGCTGCCTGTTTCCGGATTTCCGCGGACATGGACGCACGAAATGCGAAAGCCTGGAATGGGATTCCCGCAAAATTGCCGATGATATGGCAGACTTTTTAGATGTCCTGGAAATTCCGAGTGCCCATCTGTTTGCCTATAGCTTTGGAACTACCGTGGGAATGTATATGGCATCCAAATATCCTGAAAAAGTCCGAAGCCTTATCGCAATCGGAGCCGGGACAGAGCCGAATCCTGAAGGCTCTGAGGATTTCCTGCCCGAAAGTATTATAAAAAGGAATGACACCAGAATGATACGTGACATGACAGCACGGCATTTTGAGGCTCACAGAGGAAACTGGGAGACCTTCATGGAACAGACTGTCCTTGACTGGCGGCAGCATCCAAATCTTACGGAAGAAGAGTGGAACGCATTATCCTGTCCCTTATTCTTCATAAACGGTGACAGCGATCCTTTTGGTTCCTGCAGACAGCTGAAAGAAAAATGCCCGCGTGCAAAAACCTTTGAAGTACCAAATTGCGGACACGGCCCCCATTTTGTTATGGAGCATGCAAAAGATGTAAATAAAAGGGCGCTTGATTTTCTGCGGGAACTTGGCTCCGGTGTTTGTACAGACTCAACTGCAGGTTGCTAAAACTGCCCAAAATTGAATTTGCCTTCCATTGCCCACACACAGAATAACAGCTAAAATAATAAGCATAAGGAGGGGAAATACGATGATTGATAAAAATGCTGCAGGACACAGGATTGCTTTATTGCGTAAAGAACTTGGGTATTCTCAGTCTCAGTTTGCACAGAAACTGAATGTCAGCGCCCAGGCGGTATCAAAATGGGAGAATGGTCTTGCATTGCCTGATATCGAAATACTGCTTACTATTTCCTGGATCGGCCGGACTTCCATAAACGCCATACTGGAAGGGGATTTATTCACTGGCATTCCCGATGGTATAGATCGGGGAACCGCATTTGCAGGTCAATTTCTTATCTGTCCGCAATGCCGGACTGAACTGAAAATGAATGTTCCCCATAAGCAGGATAAACTAAACTTTACCTGCAAGAATGGACATAAGTATGATTTCGTGGATGGCGTTGTCCATTTTGGAAGCCGGGAAATAGATGGAGAACTTTGGTCCTTATTTCTTCCAAATTACGAACACTATTTGATAGAACAGCACCATCCAGGAAATCCTCGGTATCAGCAGGGTAATCCGACATATAGAGAAGTTATGTGGGAAAAAATAGAAAAACTCCGTCCGCGGACAATTCTTGACATAGCCTGCGGTACCGGAAAGGGCATAAAATACATGATAGAACGCATACATTGGCCGGTAACAATTATCATGACTGATGTAAGCCACAGAATCCTGAAATGGAATCGGGTTTTCTATTCCGACGAATGGAAAAATCCATATGTTGATATGGTCTATCTTGCCTGCGATTGTTCAAAGCTCCCTGTCGCTGATAACAGTATCGATTTGATTTTTTCCAATGGAGGCTTTGAAAGTATGCAGGCCAAAATGGCGGAGGGCTTCCGGGAAGCATACAGGGTTCTCAAGCCTGGTGGACATGCTGTCTATAATATGAGCATAGTCAATGATTATCAAAGCGAAAACTCCCGGAAATGGATCCGCTTAATGAACGGACTTGATGAAAGCTATCACTTAAAGGGCTATAAAATATATGATATCAATGAGTGGCTGAAAGAATGCCATGATTCCGGTTATAAAGAAAGCGGGGCAGTAAAGATTTACGATGAACTTCCGGCACCGGCGGGTGAAGTCTTTCCCTTTGAAAATGAGATACTGCAGTGGATGTCAGAATATGTTATCGAATCCCTGAAATAGTCGCTGACTCTGTTTATGAAGCCGCAAATCACTTTTCATAATACTGCGCCTGAGCGCGCCATAATTCAGCATATTTGCCTTTTACGTCAGCAACCAGGTCGTTATGGCTGCCCCTCTGGATAATCAGACCGTGATCAAAAACGATGATTTCATCGCAGAACTGGCAGGAGGAAAGGCGGTGGCTGATGTAAATAGCGGTTTTTTGCCCTACAATCTCATTGAATTTGCTGTAAACCTCTGCCTCGGCAACCGGGTCGAGAGCAGAGGTTGGTTCGTCGAGAACGATAAAAGGAGCATCTTTATAAAGTGCCCGGGCGAGAGCAATTTTCTGCGCTTCGCCGCCGGAAATTTCCACGCCGTTTTCACTGAAATCTTTATAAAGGCAGGTATCAGTTCCATTTGGCATCTGGGCAAGTCTTTCTCCGAATCCTGCTCTTTTCAGGCAATATTCCACCCGGGCTTTGTCGTAATCAGCATTTGCTGCAACATTCTGTCCCAGTGAAAATGAAAAAAGCTTAAAATCCTGAAATACCACTGAAAAGATGCCCATGTATTCCTCATAATTGTACTTCTGGATATCAATGCCATTGAGCAGAATTTTTCCTTCTGTCGGGTCATACAGGCGACAGAGAAGTTTTATGAAGGTGGTCTTTCCCGAACCGTTCATTCCGACGACTGCAAGCCGTTCTCCAACGCGGAATTTCAGGCTGATATGCCGCAGGGCATAAGCATCGGAACCAGGATATTTGAACGATACGTCACAAAATTCAATTTCATAATCATTATCGTTGCAGTCGCATAATGCACGCTTTTCAATGGGAAGGGTGCCCTGGTATTTCTTATTGGGGATATCAAGAAAAGCATACAGTCCCTGCAGATGAGAACAGCACACAGCGTTGTCCGTATACATAAACATTGCTTCCTGCAGCCCCTCACCCAGACGTGTGAGCACGCCCACATACTGAACGATGCTGCCCACACCGAAAGCGCCCATGGCCGCTTTGGCTACCACAAACAGATAGCAGACGGCATTGCTGAGACTGGCAAGGAAACCGCCCCAGGCCTCAGGACAGCACATTTGGTGAATCAGATGGTTTTGTTCCCTGTCATGCAGCTGCATTTTCTCAAACGCTCGGTCTGCGGCGTGATTCTGCCCATAAATGCGCACATCTTTAGCATACTCCGGTTTCATGCATAAATCACAGCCAAAGAAGTCAAAGGCTCTGTAGAACGAGACGTTTTCCTTACTCCATTTTTCAAACGCATTATTTTCCTTAACAGCGGCCCGGGAGCTGCACCATCCGCCGAACAGGATACATAGCAGAATGGCAAAAATACAAAACGGGGAATCCAATAAGCCATATCCGGTTTTCCCGGTAAACAAAGTAACTGACATGCAAATTGAAACAATAATATTAACGGCTGTACGGATCAGCCCTTCCGTTCCCCATACCAGCTGCCCAAGACCGTTGCCAAACATAAACAGATTTTCTTCCGCCTTTTTGCGCTGCTGCAGAATTTCTGCATTTTCCAAATCCACATAGTCCATAGACAGTTGTTTGTCAGTGAATACTTTCTGGAAAAAATCCCACATTTGCGCCTGCTTCTCACTGGTAATGCGATCTAACACACTGCGCAGCATTGATATTACAAGATTGCAAAGCAGCACAATACAGACGTAAAAGAACAGCAGATTTACCCGCCGTTGTCCGGTAAGTTCATTAATAATCTGCGCTGAGAACCAGAGGGAGACGAAAGGCTGAAGAGCGGTTATCAGCGCAGACGCTGCTTTGCCGGAGGCAAGGCCCGGACAATACTCCTTTAGAATATCATATCCGCGTACGGTGACAGAAACCCGTTCTCTGAGGGTTGATTTATTCATTCCTCCGCCTCCTTTCCTGCGGGATGTTCTCTGTAATATTTTGCCTGCGTTTCAAACAGTTCGTAATACTTTCCTTTTTGGGAAAGCAGCTGTTCGTGGGTCCCTTCTTCAGCAATACGCCCGCCATCCATTAAAAGAATCCGGCTGCAGAAGCGGGTGGAGGCTAAACGATGTGAAATAAAGACGGTGGAGTGGTTTTCCATCACTTTATGGTAAGTTTCATACAGCCTGCTTTCAGAAATCGGGTCAAGGGCAGCCGTGGGTTCGTCCAGCACCATTACAGGCGCATTTTTGTAAAGGGCTCTTGCAAGCAATAATTTCTGCAGCTCACCTCCGGAAAATTCAATACCGTCATCCTGGATGGCCCTGCTGTATGTGCTTTTGATTCCATTGGGGAGTTCCTGGATTTTATCCCACAATCCTGCTTGGATCAGGCAATTTCCTGCAGCTTCCGGATCAACTTGCCCGGGTGCGCTCTCGCCTGCAATTTCTTCGATTGTTGCGGGCAGAATTGAAAATTGCTGGAATACTGCCGAAAAAAGCCTGTAATAAGCGGTTCGGTTGTATGCCCGCACATCTGTACCGTCATATAATACCGTACCTGCAGTCGGATCGATCAGGCCGCAGATCAATTTTACAAGCGTGGTTTTGCCTGCCCCATTTAAACCTACTACAGCCAGGTGCTCGGCAGGATTGATTTTAAGGTTAATATCCAGTAAAGTATCGGCTTTGGCGCCAGGATAGCGATAGCAGACATTTTTTAACTCAATGACTTTGGGAAAAGCCAATAATGTGTCGGTTTCAACTCCGCCTTCCCGTTGGAACTGTTCGGGAAAGGAGAGGAAGCTGCGAAAATGGCTGACGGCCATGCTGAGGCGGGAGATATTGGACGCCTGGCCGAGAATGCCGGAAAGCCAGACTGAGAAACCAGTGATCGCACTAAAATAAAGCACAAAATCAGCAACGCTGATCTGACCGCCAAAAACCAGCGCCAACAAATAGGCATATGCCGCGCCTTCCCGGAGTAAGGCTAATCCATTATCAGCAGCGGATACGCCGAACACCTTTTTCGTGTAACGGTGAAAATATCCGGATAACCCTTTTAAATTCTGTTGATAAACCTGATTCATCCATTTGCTCATGTCGTATATCCGGATATCCTTAGCTGAAGCATAATCTCCGGAAATACGGGTAATATACTGGGTTTTCTGCCGATACCCCACTTTTTCCCTGCTGTGGGCTTCCGCCCATTTGAGAATCTGTTTATCCAAAAAAAAACTTACAAGCGTGGTGGCTGCCAGAAAAAGGACAATAAGCAGGTTGAGCCTTGCCAGAATGCCCAGATATACCGTAAATCCAAGGAGATTAGAGAGCATGGAAACGCCTGTATCATATACTTCGGTCATCTCAGAAAAATTCCCATGGCAATATTCATGGCTCTCACTCTGCAGCTTGCGGAATTCATCATTTTCCTGATTGCAGTAGTCGGTGGTCAGGCCTTTATCCGCCGCCTTTCGCAGATAATAGGTATTCATTTTGTATTTATGCCAATAGACACATTTCTTCCCGAAGCCCTGCAGACCGGTGATTGCCGCAATACTGATGGTAAAATAAAGCGTTATCATCGCAGTCTCAAGGATACCTTTTCCTTCTGTCACCGCATCAATTACCGCCTTGGGCAGAAAAGTGGAAAGCACTGGCAGAGCCACCCTGGTCAGCATGAGAAGCAGACACCAGAATAAAAGCGGCGGATAACAGATATATGTATTTTTTATGCAGTACAGGATATTCTGCAAAACAGAGTAGTGTTTGTAAATTGCCTGCGCCTGTTTTCCAGAGGACGGTTCATGTTCCATTTTTTCTTTCCTCCTGCCTGTAAGCTTATCATCTGTAAGCTTATCAGAAAAGGCCTGGAATACGTCATTTCTGCACGAATGGCATGATTTACAGCACGAATGGTGATAGCGCCATGCCAGGTTTGTTATGCCGCCGACAGAATTGGTACGGAACAAACGGGAAGCAGCGGCATATACCGCTGCTCCCTGTTTCCCGTTATTACATTGACTGTTTGGCTGTTGTGCAGCCGTCAATCACTTACTGTCATTCAGACTCTGATACAGTGGATTCCTTAAAGCAGCAATACTCAAAATAAATCCAATTATCCCGACAATAAAGAACATAACCGCGATACCGGAACCTTTCCCCGCCCCGAAAAATAATGCCAAGGCATGCTGAATGGCTGATGGCCTGTTCATAAATGGTTCAAAAACATGATCAGCCCAAATACCGCCGAGGAACAGTCCTAAAGGGATTGTGATGTTCTGAAGGGTATCCCTGGCGGAAAAAACACGGCCCTGCATTTCGAGCGGCACATGAACACGCATAACCGTATTAAGGTTAGCCCCCAGAACCGCAACCGGCACATAGGAAACAAAAGCGGAAACTACCCAATAGGGCAATGAAGGGGTCAGGCTCAGCATTACATCTCCCAAAAGAAATGTAAAAATGCAGCTGATAAATATAACCTTTGTTTTGTTTTTCGGCGGCTTTACAAATGTAACAACAACGCTGCCGGCGAGTACGCCAAGCGAAACAGCGGCCTCCGCCATGCCAAGCGCTTTCTGGCTGCCGCCTGTCCTGCCAAGAATGAAGGCGGACATCATGCCGTCATTGCCTGCTTTCGCTAAAAAGTTAACCACAGAAAAAAACAATATAATGCGCAAAAGCGCCCTATGTTCCCGCAGATAATTGATTCCTGACATACAGCTTTTCAGAAAAGGACCCGACGTTTCTTCCGTATTGTGAATTATATCCGGAATTTTAATAAAAATCAGCAATGTGACAAACGCCACTGCGAAGCTGGCAAGATCAGCTGCCAAAACTATCGGCATGCCGCCGAAGGCAAGCAGGGAACTGCCGAGCGCCGGAGCCAGTATCGTAATTACGGAACCGGAAAAGGACTGCAAGCCGCTCACCTTTAAATAATGTTCCTTAGGCACAAGCAGGCTTGTCGCCACATAAGATGCCGGGCTTTGAAACGCGTTCATAAAACTGAGCAGAAAATTGATGACGTATAAATGCCATACCTGCAATGCGGATAACGAATACAATATTAAAACTGTCAGCGTACCGCAGGCGGCCATCAGATCTGCAAGCAGCATAATCCGCTTTTTATTCCAGCGATCTGCAATCGCGCCGGCTATAAAACGGAAAAGTATCGTCGGCAGGAAAGAACATAGCGTCAGGAAGGTTATACTGGAAGCTGTTCCTTCCTGGCTGTAAACCCAGATAATGAGCGCGAAATTGGTCATTGCCGTGCCAAGTTCCGACACGGCCTGTGAACTCCAGAGAATGAAAAAATCCCGGAGCCCTGAATACTTATTTTTTATTTTCATGGCTTTGCTCTCCTTCACAAGTTATATGGAATGTGAATGCAAAGCCTAATTCGGACGGCAGTTTTACGCTACCGCTCCATGCAGTTTCCGTCCGGAATCAGACTCTGCATGGAGCTAAAGCAATGGAAGAAAACATAAAGCACCTCTTCATATAATTTTTATATAAAGTATACCATGGATAAATGTATCTGTCGATTGTTGTTATCTGAATAGTGATCATCAAAATGGTATTTATCAAAACAGCGCATGATGGTTGATGAAAGGTTTCACACCAACCTTACAAAAATGCAACCTTCACTCAGAAAATGTAAGCCCATTCGATGGATTGTTTCCTCTGCCTGTCTTATAA
>OJJF01000505.1_pt1 | contig 14488 bp, 10 predicted proteins | sample 1596121 | NCBI WGS metagenome assembly OJJF01 (sample SAMEA4350135, study PRJEB24818) | metagenome | biome: human; feature: gut; material: faeces | place: Denmark | collected 2013-09 | reverse complement strand
AGTATCAATCGTCTTTTTACGCATAATGGTCATCCTTTAGTATGGTAGATAAAACTATTATGCACGAAGAAGAACATTTATGGAAGTACTAATTTTATTCACAGAAATTAATGCAATTCTGTACTAGTAATGGAAATCAAATTGAGGGTTATACTTATTCCAGACATGCTGAGTGAATATCGATAGGGCTTTCATGCTGGATCAGGCTCTGTGGCGAACTCAAAACAAGCGTTCCTGCTATGTGTAAGGCTTAAAGCAGCTCCACTGTGCAACCGAAAGGAGGCAGTGTCTTATTCTGGAAATGTACCTCGTGGTCATTATGGTTGATGAGCATGCGAACCTTCTGCTCCGCACTCCCCCGGATCATAATCTCTACCCCGTCCTCGGAGGGAGTTGTCTCAATCTGGTTGTCGGCCAATATGGTACCCATTAGCTTGGCAGTGGTACCCTCATCTAAGGCACAGCCAAGGTAGTACACCGTTCCCGCGCCCTGTTTTCTCCGAGTGACAGCGGCAAATTTGGTGTAGAAGGTGTCCCCGTAGCGATAGAGCACCTCAGCATCCCGGGCTTCCAACATGTCCCGGAAGATACCGCCGAAGCCCTGGCTGCCGGCGAATGCTCCCTGGCCTTCCACAGGGAAGGCGTTCAGGTCCTGAAGACTCTCGGTTTCTGTAACCGTTACTCCGGTCAGCCCAGTGTAGCCTACGGGGACAATTTCACCGAAGGGGATATTGTTATCGGCATCTTTCACCGCATTCCGATAGGTGAGGACCAGGGTGCCGCCATTTTGGACGAAAGCTTCCGCCTTAGCCCGGAACTCCGGCTTCGTAATAATCAGCTGGGGCAGTAAGACAACCTTGTAGCCAGACAAATCTGCCTCTGCCGGGATAACGTCCACCGGGATATTGCCATCATAAAAGGCCTTATACAGCTTTTTCATCTCCCCTGCGCAATCCAGCAGAATACTCTGGCGCTGGATACGGAAGCTGGCCAGGGAGTCATAGTCATAGACGATGGCCACGTCACTGTGAATGGGGGCGTCCATGGCCTGGGCATATTGGCTGATATCCCGGAAGAAGCTCTGGACCTCGTAGAATTTCCGCCCCTTCACATTGTCCGCATCCAACACACCGTAGCAGAACTGCTCGGCCCCCTTGGCAGCTCCCCGGTAGCGGAAGTACATCATGGAGCTGCATCCATGGGCCATGCCCTGGTAAGACCACATCTTTGCCTGGTTGGGCCGGGGAAGGAAACCGGTAACATCGTGGCCCTGGGCACCCATAATGGCCTCGGTGATCCAGAAGTTCTTTCTGCTCAGACCCCGGATATAGTCCAGACCAAAGGCGATCTCGTGGGGAGGAATCGGCACCTTCTGCCCACCCCAGACGGGGTAATTGTTGTAAGCCACGACATCCAGGCTCTTGGCCACCTGGGAGTAGTCCACATGCTTATCCAGGCCGCCGCCGGGGAAATCGTGCATGACCACAGCTTGGGGATCCACCTCATGGACCAGGTGGGCCTGGAAGTCCATGAAACGGCAAATGCTCAGACTTCGGAACCGTTCCCAGTCCAGCCGCAGGGCAGGGTTGTGAGTGGTGATGGTCTCAGCGGGGAGAGGAATTTCTTCAAAGCTGTTGTACTCCTGAGACCAGAAGGTGGTGCCATAAGTATCGTTCAGCTTGTCAATGTCTCCCCCAAATTTTTCGCTCAGGAAACTCTGAAACGCCTTTTGGCATTGGGGACACCAGCACAAATCGCTCCCTTCGTGGCCGATCTCGTTGTCAATCTGCCAGGCCACAATCTGCTTTTCACCTCTGTAATGGCCCACAAGGGCGCGAATGATTTTCTCAGAATACTCATACATCTCCGGGCTGTTAAAGCAGTAGACGTGACGTCCGCCGAACGTCCGCTTCTGTCCGTTCTCAAATTGAGAGAGAATACTGGGGTGCTTTTTCGCCAGCCAGGCAGGGATGGCAGCGGTGGGTGTGCCCATGATCACCTTCAGACCCTTTTCTTTGGCCATGGCGATGACGCCGTCAAAGAAGGAGAAGTCATATTGCCTCTCAACCTTCTCCATCAGATGCCAGGAAAACTCAGCGATCCGGATCACATTTCCGCCCATTTCCCGGATGGTGTCCATGTCAGCCTCCATCAGGGCGGGGTCCCACTGCTCAGGGTAGTAGTCAACGCCTAACCACATGTGTTTACTGCTCCTTTCTTGCCCGCAGCTCGCGGACCATCTTATTGTAGAACTCACCCGTCAGCTTGTAGCCGCTCTTATAGAACACATAGCACAGAGCGGACAGAATCGCGGGGATAATGATCATAATAACCTTCAGGCCCATGATGGTGCCCGCGCCGGGCGTAACGCCTGCTTTCCAGCCGATAAGAGTCAGGCCGATGCCGCTGACGAAACCGGAGAACGCGCCGGCGAATTTCACAATGAAGGTCTGCATGGAAAACAGGATCGACTCGTTCCGAGTGCCCAGGGAGTACTCGCCGTAATCCACCACGTCGGCCAGCATGACCGTAATAAAGACCAGCATAAAGCCGATGCCGTAGTTTACCACCGCGGAGGAGGCGCCCACAGCGGCGATGCTGGAGGGAGCGACGATGCCCACAACGAACAGCAGCAGGAAGCCGGCCACCGGCAGGAAGCAAGCCAGGAAGAACGCCTTTCCGCGGCCAATGAGCTTGGTAACCATGGGGAACGTGAACTGAGCGGCCATCTGGGCAATACCGGCCACGCCAGTGTAAACGGGGTACAGAGCCTCAATGCCAATCGCGTAGCTGAAGTAGTACAGGGAGAAGGAGTTGGACAACTGATAGGCAAAATTGAAGAACAGCGCAATGCCCAGAATGACCTTCACCTGGTCGTTGGCGATGAGAACATGCAGCATGCCCTTGGCAGTGGTTTTCTCCGCGCTCTTCGTGACAACTTTCTCTTTGCAGTTTATCACAGTGATGGCGGAGCATACAACAAAAATCACACTGACCATCATGGCGAAATAGGCAAAACCAATTTTACGGTCGCCGCCGCCAGCCGTGTCGATAATTTTTAAGCCGAAGGAACCTACGATCAGCCAGGCAAAAGAGGCGAACAGACGGGGGATCGCGGACACCTGACTGCGCTCATTTTCATCGTCCGTCAGGGCGGGAACCATGGACCAGTAGGGGATATCATCAATGGTATAGGTCATGCCCCACAGAATGTACAGTACAGCGCAGAAGGCCAGGAAGGTGTTGCCCTCAAAGTCTACGTTCCAGAACATCAGGGCCAGGACAATGGCGTTAAGTACAGTGCCGATCATGATCCAGGGGCGGAATTTGCCCCATTTGCTCCGGGTATTGTCCACCACCATGCCCATAAAGGGGTCGTTAAAAGCGTCCCAGATTCGGGCCACCATAAACAGGGTGCCCACAAAGGCGGGAGCGACAAAGCGCACATCGGTCATATAGAACATGAACAGGTTGCCAACCAAAGCATAGACCAGGTCCTTGCCAAAGGCGCCGACGCCAAAGCTGAGCTTTGAGCGCCAAGACAGTTTTTCCAGCTGCTGCATAACTTACCTCCATAAATTTATAGTATTTTTTCGCCGAGCGCTCTTTTTACGGTGGGCCCTCCCGTGAAAAGGCATTCTTTGAAGTACAAGTAAACTTTACTTCTATATTTACTAAAAGTCAATAGATTATACAAATATATTTTACTAAATATTTTACTTTCGTGAAAAGTACACAAAATTTAGGGTGTATTTTTGACATCTAAAGCCAGAGCATGTAGGAAGAACGTTATCTTGATCTTGAAATTTCTGCTGTCAACCACCCCAATCCTATCAGGACTTGTTCTTATTACTCTGGCAATTAAAAAATCGCAAACTCCGGCATGAGAACTATTGAAATTTCAGCGTTTCCGGGCATCATCATTTTGGAAAATCACGATTATCTAATTGCCGGAGTAATAAACCGACTGCAATCCGGTTGGCCGCTATGCACTTGACTTTTTGTAAAAAAGCAGTAAAATAAAGTAAATAATTAGCTGTAAAGACAAGGAGTGAGACACGATGGCCACCTTGAAGGATATTGCTCAAATTGCCGGTGTAGCCCAGGGTACGGTCTCCCGTATTTTGAATCAGGATCCAACCTTGTGCGTCACTGGTGAGACGCGAGAACGAGTTATGCGTATCACAGAATCCCTGGGCTATAAAAAAAACACACTCCGGACCGCATCATCAGCTCCAACAGAGCAGGAGAAGCGGATCGGCGTTGTGCAAATGTTTGATATGGAGGAGCTGCGGGAGGATATCTACTACCTTGCCCTGAAAAATATCCTGGATGAGGAATGCTTCTCCCGGCAGTGGATTACAGTCCCCCTCTACCGGGATGAGCGGCGTCGTTTTGTCCGGCGGGATCAGGCGCCTCTGGATGGCTTGTTTGCCATAGGGCGCTTCACACAGAAAGAAGTGGCCGGCTTCCACGAGTATACGGACAACATCGTTTTTTTGGACTCGGATCCGGAGCCTATGCGGTATTATAGTATTTTACCCAACTATCATCTGGCAGTCCAGCTGGCACTGAAGCATCTGCGGATAAACGGCCATCAGCTGATTGCCTATCTGGGCGGCGTCAACACCTTCGGCGACCACAAAGAGCTGACGATGGACCCCCGTTTTTACTATTACCGGGCCAGTCAGGCTAACCGGGACAGTTATGACCCATCGCTGGTGTTGGACTGTGAAATGAACGCAAAAAGCGGCTATGCCGCTATGCGGAACTTTTTGGAAACGTATGGCCGGCCGCCCGAAGCGATGTTTATTGCCAGCGACTCCATTGCACCAGGAGCCATGATGGCTCTGCGGGAACGGGGGCTGCGGGTGCCCGAGGATATCAGCATCGTCACCTTTAATAACACCGTATTGTCGGAGTATTCTGATCCTCCTCTCACTTCTATTGAACTGTTCATGCGTGAAAATGTTCGGGCTGCTGCCTTCTGTATGCAGCTTCTCTGGCAGGGGAATGTCCGGGGCAAGCGAATTGTGGTTCCTTGCGAACTGGTGTCCCGAGGAAGTGTTGCCCCTGCCCCAACTGATAGTCCGCCATCTGAACTATAATCCGAATGAACTTGGCATTAGGCGGAGCGTCACAATCAGTAATACCCTACGTCGATCCAGCCAGGGGAGGGGTTGTCCAACAGGTCGATGACACACACTTTTGCTCTCTGTTCTTCAAATTCTTCGCAGATACATTTCCCAATGCCCTTCGCACCGCCAGTGTTACCGGACAGGAAAAACAGGAGCACAAAGCACAGTCCCGTTATCGCAAAGGGCAGATTTCGGCAAATTCCCCCGCTGATGTCCTCCATGGAGAACTGTATCTCCTCCTGGTATATTTTCCAGCTATACGGCGTCACCTCCCAGCATTTCGTGCTCCAGGACAAAACGCACCTGGTGTTCATCAATGAGGCGCTTCCCCTGCTGGCCGACACATCGGCGGTGACGCTGGGGCGGTTATTTCTGCATTTTATTACTATCCTTACCTAATGTATATCCGAGTCCGAAGCAGGTCAGGCCGAAGCTTAACACCGCCATAAGTCCTAAAATATCCATATGGCTTAGCCCTCCTTTCCCAGATTCCCTTACGGGTTTCTATGTAAACGGAGGGTCACAGTAGCATTTACAAAAAAGGCTGTTTTATCACAAAAAGATCCCATGCCGGGACACTCTGCCCGGCATGGGATCTTTTTGTGGTCAGCGATGGAATTCTTTCTTTTTTTCCAGTTCTTTTTCCAATGGTGCAACGCCTAAAATCCGGTCAACGTTATCCTTTGCTGTCTGGTATTCAACCATTGCTTTCCTGGCCTCTTTAAATTCTTCATACTTCTCTTTTTTCTCTGCCAGAAGAGAAGCATATTCGTAAGCGCAAAATAAACCCACGGAGTGACAACATCTGACTTTTCTTTCATAATAGTTGTTAGAGATGCAAGCATTTTACTACATTATGGATGGAGGATGAATTTATGTGGGCTAAACCTGTTTCTGTCGATGACAATACCGCCTGATTATGGAATGCAGATCCAGTGGTCTTACAGACTATCAATGGTATTATGCTGCCTACAGCGCATACTTCCCGCGCTTCACAAACCTCCCGGCCTTTTCTACTACCACCTGATGGTCCTTCACCACCTGGGTGCCGCGCAGGAACACGCTCTCTATACGTGCCGTCAGCTTCCTTCCCTCAAAGGGGGCGTAGTCCACATTCTGCACCTGGTCCGCTGCCGTGACCGTATCCTCTACACCGGTACGCATGACAACGATATCCGCGTCGCTTCCAGGGGCAATGACTCCCTTTTCGGGGTACATTCCATAGAGCTTGGCGGGATTTTCCGACAGCAGCTGGCACATCCTTTCCCTGGTAATCCTTCCCGCGTCCACGCCGTAGGTGTAGAGCAGCGCCCCCCTTGTCTCTACCCCCGGCATTCCTCCCGGAATCTTTGTAAAGTCATCCTTTCCCAGCGCCTTCTGCGCTGTGGTAAAGCTGCAGTGGTCCGTAGACACGGTCTGGATGGTCCCGTCCGCCAGAGCCCTCCACAGGCACTGGGAATCCTCCGGTTTCCTCAAAGGAGGCGCGCACACATATTTTGCCCCCTCCATGCCCGTAAGCCCGTACAGGCTGTCATCCATAAGCAGATACTGGGGGCAGGTCTCCGCGTATACCTTCTGGCCTTCTCCTGGCCTCCATAATGACGTCGCAGCCCTCCCGGCAGGTAAGGTGCACCACAATCACAGGGATATCCGCCACTTCCGCCAGCCTGAGCAGCCTGTCTATGGCCTCCGCCTCTGCGGCAGCGGGCCGGGTGGCCGGGTGGCTTTCCACGCCCATCCTTCCGGCAGCCTTTGCCTCTGCCTGCAGGGCAGCTATCATGCCGCTGTTCTCACAGTGAACACCAGTGATTCCTCCCACCTCCTTAAGCCTGCGCAGAATTTCAAAGATGGTTTTGTCGTCCACCTGGGTATCGTATGTCATGTACAGCTTAAATGAGGTGATTCCCTCTTCCATCATGTCGTCCAGTTCCCCGCTGACCGATGGGTTCCAGTCCGATATGGACATGTGGAATCCGTAATCGCAGGAGCACCTGCCGTCCGCTTTTTCATGCCAGTTCCTGAGGCCGTCAGCCAGGCTCTCCCCTGTGTACTGTGTTCCGAAGTCCACGATGGTGGTGGTGCCGCCCCTGACAGCCGCCTTGGTTCCCGTGGCAAAATCATCTGCCGTGACAGTTCCCGCCACATGGAGGTCAAAATGGGTGTGCGCATCAATAAATCCCGGAAAGAGAAGGCAGCCTTCCACATCCACAACCCGGGTATCCTTGTCTGCCAGATGCCCGATTTCCTCCCCGGTTCCCACTGCCGTCACCTTTTCCCCGTCAATGAGCACATCTGCCTTGAAACTGCCGCTTCCGCCAACAACAATTCCGCCTTTTAATACCTGCTTCATATCCATCACTCTCCTGTTCCGTCTGTCAATATAAATATATTTCCCAGCTTGCTTTCCTTCTGCCATGGCCTTCGGACATGTTACCCTTGAGCAGTAACTGCCATGGCCTTCGGACGTGTTACCCTTGAGCAGTAACTGCCATGGCCTTCAGCCGTTCCCCGTCAATCCGGTACACGGTCCAGTCACTCATGGCCTGGGCGCCCATTCCCAGATAAAAGTCAATGCTTGGCTTATTCCAGTCCAGGCACCACCACTCCAGACGTCCGCAGCCCCGCTCCACCGCAATGGCTGCCAGCCGGTTCAAAAAGGCGGTTCCGAAGCCCTGGCCCCGGTACTCCGGACGCACATACAGGTCCTCCAGATAAATGCCGGACCTGCCCAAGAATGTGGAGAAATTATGGAAGAACAGCGCAAATCCAACTGTCTCCCCATCCTTCATCCCCAGAATCACCTCTGCCTTTTCCTTTTCAAACAGCCACTGATTCAGCAGCTCCTCTGTAGCCACCACCTGGTCCAGCATTCCCTCGTAATCAGCCAGCTCTTTTATGAACCTGAGAATCAGGTTTACGTCCTGAGGTTCTGCAAACCGGAATTCAACGGCCTTATCCGTCATTCTATGTCCCATTCCGTGCTCCATTTCATGCTCCATTTCAAGCCCTGTCTCTTCAAGGTTGTTGTCCATAATATCGTCTCCTCATGCGGAACAAGCGAAAAGCAGATGGACTGCCTTTCGCTGTTCATTTCCAATGTTATTTTTACTTCTTCTTTGAATAATAAGTGTCATCCATGGGAAGCGCTGTCCGCAGAATATGGTCCTTTGCGTAATAAGCTCCCTGTGCCGCCGGGGCGGTCGGTATGGTGGCAATCTCCCCGATTCCCTTTGCGCCGTACGCAAAGGGCAGCAGCTCTTCCTTCTCCACATAGATTGCATGGATATCAGGAATCTGGGTGGAGCGCATGAGTCCCAGGGTGCCGTATTTTGCCTGGGGAACGCCATTCTTTAACGGAAAGTCCTCGGTCAGGGCATAGCCCAGTCCCATGAGAACGCCGCCCTCAATCTGCCCCTGTATGGAAATGGGGTTCACTACCTTTCCGGAGTCATGGGCAGCATACACTTCCTTTACCCTGCCGTCGTCGTCTAACACCACCACATGGGTTGCAAATCCGTAAGCCACATGGCTCTTTGGATTGGGCACATCCGCCCCCAGCTTATCCGTGGGATCAAAGAATTCCGCAAAGAACTCACGGCCTTCCAGCTGGCTTAAGTCCCCTCCCGCTTCCTGCAATGCCTCATTCAAATCAGCGGCAGCCATCCTGATAGCCTCGCCTGTAATCAGGGTCTGGCGGGAACCGGATGTGGTTCCTGAATCAGGCGCCACCTCGGAATTGGCCCCCATATTCCTGACCAGTTCCTTTCCAAGGCCGGTTGCCTCGGAAACCATCTGTACGAATACAGTGGCGCATCCCTGTCCGATATCGGAGGCAGCGCTGTATAACTCAATCTTTCCGTCGTGGACAGCCAGCTTTGCCCGGCCTTTGTCGGGAAGTCCCACGCCCACGCCCGCGTTCTTCATGGCGCAGGCGATTCCGGCTCTTCCCGGATTGCTCTCATAGGCATCCTTTACAGCCAGAAGGGTTTCCTTAAGGGCTGTGGAGCAGTCCGCAATCTGCCCGTTTGGAAGCACCTTGCCCGGTTCAATGGCATTGCGGTAGCGGATTTCCCATGGGGAAATCCCCACCTTCTCCGCTAAAAGGTTGATGTTGGACTCCAGGGCAAATTCACTCTGGCACACACCGAATCCGCGGAACGCGCCCGCGGGCGGATTATTGGTATAATAGCCGAAACCGCGGATATCCGTGTTTTGGTAGCAGTAAGGCCCAACAGAGTGGGTACACGCCCTCTCAAGCACGGGGCCGCACAGTGACGCATAGGCCCCTGTATCAAAATAAATCTCACAATCCAGTCCGGTAAATATACCGTTCTCGTCGCATCCCAGGGTAAACGTGCCCTCCATTGCATGGCGCTTTGGATGGAAGCTTAAGGATTCCTGTCTGGAGAATACCACCTTTACCGGCCTCTGCACCTTGAGGGCTGCCAGGGCTGCTATGTGCTGTGTGGATACATCCTCCTTGCCGCCGAAGCCGCCGCCCACCAGCTTGTTTTCCACAACCACCCGGTCCGGATCCCAGCCCAGCATGATGGATATTTCCTTCCTGGTATCGTAGACGCCCTGGTCTGTGGAATATACCTTCACGCCGTCCTTGTAAGGAAAGGCCACCGCGCATTCCGGTTCCAGGAAAGCGTGCTCGGTAAAGGGCGTGCGGTAAGTCTGGGTCACCACATACCTGGAATTCTCCAGAGCCTTCTTTGCATTCCCCCTGGTAACATGACGGCTCTGGCACAGGTTTCCCTTCTCGTGTACCTTGGGCGCGTCCTCTGCCATGGCTTCCTGGACAGAGCACACGGGTTCCAGCTCCTCATAATCAATCTTTACCATCCTCTTTGCCTTCTCAAGGATGTCTCTGGACTCGGCAACCACCAGACAGATAGCATCGCCCACGCACCGGGTGATATCTCCCTTTGCAATCATTACGTCCCAGTCCTGCTGGAGATGGCCCACCTTGTTATTGGGGACATCCTCGGCCGTAAGCACAGCCAGCACGCCGGGAAGCGCCGCCGCCTTCTCGTAGTTGATATCCAGAACCCGCGCCCGCGGATACCGGGAGCGTACAGCCGAAGCATATACCATTCCCTCCATCACCACGTCATCCGGGTACTCGCCGTAGCCCAGCACCTTTTCCCGCACATCCAGTCGGAAGGCGCGCTTGCCCACGCCGTACTCGTCTCCCTTTTCCAGGGACTCCTCAATCCGGGCGTCACCTCTCAGGATGGCCGCCGTCAGCTGGATGCCTTCGATAATCTTCTTATATCCTGTACAGCGGCAGATATTACCCTTTAGCGCAACCTTGATTTCCTCCTCAGTGGGGTCCGGGACGCGGTCAATCAGCGCCTTTCCGGCCATCACCATGCCCGGCGTACAGAATCCGCACTGCACGGATCCCATCGCTCCAAAGGCGTACACAAAGGCTTCCTTTTCCGCGTCGCTTAATCCCTCCGTGGTAATGATGTTTTTGCCCACTGCCCGCCTGGTGGTCAGGACACAGGACTTGACGGCCTTTCCGTCCACTACGATTGTACATGTACCGCAGGCGCCTTCGCTGCACCCGTCTTTGACAGAATGAAGGTGAAGGTCATCCCTCAGATAGCGCAGAAGCGGTTTGTCCTCGCTGGTGCAGCGTTCCACTCCATTTACTGTAAAACAAAAGCTCTCTCCCATTTTATTCCTCCTGCCTCTGCGCCTTTACCGTGAAAATGCCGTCGGCATCCAATATGATTCCTCTTGGACATTTGACTGCACACATACCGCAGGCGATACACTTTGCTTCATCGATTACCGCGTGGTTATTATCTATCCTGACGGCATCCGCCGGACAGTTCTTTACACAGATGCCGCAGGCAATACAGCCCGCCGAGCAATCCTTCCTTGTCCGGGCTCCCACATCCTGGTTCATACATGCCGGATAAATCGGATATTCCGGCGTGGTAATGCGTATCAGGCCCTGTGGACAGGCTTTCACGCACAGGCCGCAGCCCACACATTTGCCCCGGTCCACATCCGCAATCCCAAGACCATTTATGTGAATGGCGTCCATCTTACAGGCCGTCACGCAGCTTCCCATGCCCAGACATCCCCATTTACATTTCAGTATGCCGTCCGGATGGTCTGCCAAGATCTGCCTGCAATCCCCGGTCAGGCCCTCACGCGGAATAACTGCCTCTGCATGACAGCCCCCCAGGCATTGCACCACAGCTACTTTTTTATTGCGCTTTTGTGCCATTTTATTCTTCTCCTTTCATTATTCTCGCAAAAGAATAACGTTACTTTTTTAACAAGCCTTTGCTAAAGAAGTCCCCACATTTTCATTGAGGACTCCTTTGTACGGCAATTCGCACACATTATAACAGTTCAGACACTATCTACAGCATATATGAATAGTCGTTAATGACTGTCTGGATGATTTTCCGGATGCCGTCCGGCACATCTGCGTTTGCGGAACCGGCTGTGTAATCCATGACCTTGCCCTGAAGCCTTACCCTGCATACACCGGCGGCGGCATCCAGTACCGTGAAGCCCTGGTTCTTGCTGTCAGCCATGTCGGCCTCGTTGGCAAACAGGGTGAATTTGTCAAGATAGGGAGCGCTGTCCCATGGACAGAAGCTCTTGCAGTTGCCGCACTCATTACACATATAGTCCACATGGATGATCTGATGCTTCTCCATGCCCGGAACCACCAGGGAGATATTCGCTCTGTTGGGGCATACCTCAACACAGTTCTCGCAGTAGCTGTTGCAGGATAAGCAGCGGGTGCTGTCGATGACATGAGCATTTTCCTCGGCCAGCCTGCCCTTGCGCTCATAGATGGCTTCTGCGTCCGAGAGCTTAAACAGGTCCTCTGCCAGGGCCTTTCCGATGATGGCTTCTGCTGCCATCTTGCCGTCCCTGATTCCTTCCACTACCGTGGCGGGACCGTACAGGCCGTCGCCGGCAACATAGACATCCTTCACAGAAGTCTCCAGTGTCTCCTGGTTCACCTGGGGACGTCTTCTGCTGTCCAGAACAATGCCGCAGTTCTCGTAGAATGCGCCCGGTACCTTTTCGCCTACAGCGGCAATTACGGTGTCGGCAGGCACTTCCACTACCTGGTCAGTCTCCACCACGCCGCGGCGTCCGCTTGCGTCGATATCTCCCAGTACCATTCTCTTACAGTACAGGACGCCATTTTCCAGCTTCACGGGAGCTAAGAGTTCAGCAAATTCCACGCCGTCCTCCACAGCCATAACCAGCTCTTCCTCGTCAGCAGGCATGTAGCGTCTGGTTCTTCTGTATACCAGGGAAACCTTCTCCACGCCGGCGTTTCTCTTGGCAGCCCTGGCTGTATCCATGGCCGTGTTGCCGCCGCCGATAACAACCACGTTTCTGCCTAATTCCACCTTGCCGTCCGTTGCCTTGAACCGGGCCAGGAAATCCAGGGCATTCATGGTATCCCCTGTCTCCAGCTTAAGAATTCCCTGCTCGGACGCGCCTACGGCCAGGACAACATAATCGTAATCCTTCTTAAGTTCCTCTATATCCGTGATTTCCCTGCCGTTCACCATCTCCACGCCCATGGCTGCCACCAGCTTCACGTCATTGTCAATGGCGCTGTCGCTGATACGGAAACCCGGAATCACATTGCGGACAACGCCGCCCATCTTCTCTTCCTTCTCAAACAGGGTCACCTTCACACCGCCCCTGGCCAGGAAATAAGCTGCCGCCAGTCCGGCCGGGCCGCCGCCCACTACGGCCGCCTTCTTATCAGAGGTAATCTCCGGCGCTTTGAGTTTTGCCATAACTGCCCGGAAGCCGCCCTCTGCCGCCTCCAGCTTGGTCCTGCGGATATCCACCGGAGACTCGTAGAAGTTTCTGGTACACTTGCTCATACAGTTATGGGCGCAGATGGTACCTGTGATGAAGGGAAGAGGATTCTTATTGAGAATGACCTCCAGGGCCTGCTCAAACTCACCTGCTCCTGCCAGCTGCAGGTATCTGGTGATATCCTGATGGATAGGGCATCCTTCCTGGCAGGGGGCGATGAAACAATCCGTCAGCGGAACCGGCTTATTGATTTTCCTGGAAGGAAGGGGCTTTACTGCCTTTACATGATGCTTGTCGGACTTTACAGCCTCCACAAGGCCGGCTGCCTTGGCAGCATCCACGCCCTCAAAGGCAGCGGCTTCTCTGGCCGCAAACAGCTGTCCAATCTGCTCCAGTCTCTCATAGCCGCCCGGCTTTAACATGGTGGTGGCCATGGTCACCGGCCAGATGCCTGCATCCACGATATCCGCGATGTTAAAGAAGTCAGCGCCGCCGGAATAGGAAATGCGCAGCTTCCCTCCAAAGTCCTCAGCCAGCATTTTGGCAACGGACATGGACAGCGGATAGAGGGACTTGCCGGACATATACATCTCCTCGCTGGGAAGCTCGTTCTGTTTTACGTCTACCGGGAAGGTGTTGGTGATCTTCACGCCGAATTCCAGACCCTTCTCGTCCGCCAGGGCCTGGAGCCTCTGGAGCATGGGAACCGCATCCCGGTACTGTAAATCGTCCTTAAAGTGGAAATCGCCAAAGGCAACGTAATCATATCCCATATCATCCATGATTTTCCTTGCATACTCATAGCCAAGCAGGGTGGGATTGCATTTGATGAATGTATGTACCTTCTTCTCCTCAATCAGGTATCTGGCGATACGCTCAATCTCCTGGGGAGGACATCCGTGAAGGGTGGAAAGGGTTGCGCAATTGCATACATTGGGAGAAATGGCTTCCACATCCTCCCTGGACACCTTCTCAAACCTGTCCAGATTGTCAAGGAGCCACTGCCTGCACTCTTTGAAAACAGCGGTTTCAGAGGCATCCTTCATGCCCTCAATGAAACGGTCAATCTTCTCTGTCTTGATTCCGTCCAGATCATATCCCACGGACATGTTGAACTGGAAGCCGTCGGGACTTCCCAGGCCGTATTCCCTGGCCAGCACCTTACATGCAAACCACGCCTTTACATACTCGTCAAATGCCTGGGGCACATAGAGCTCTGTGGACCACTCGCAGTTATAGCACTCGTCGTCTGCCTTGATACATGGCTTGGATACGGGAAGGTCCTCACCGTCCAGCTTCTGTACGGTTTTAAGCTCGAAGAAACGGCTGCCTGCCACGTAGGAAGCCACGATATTCTGGGTCAGCTGGGTATGGGGGCCTGCTGCCGGCCCGAAGGGAGTCTCCAGCTTACGGCCAAAAATCTCATAGGTTTTGTCCGGGTCCGCAATGAATGGCCTCTTGATGCCGAATACAGCTCCCTTCTTGTTCTCTTCAAGGATCCAGTTCATCAGTTTTCCAAATGG